>Ga0315540_10000001_pt1 | contig 129261 bp, 129 predicted proteins | sample SalMarSW160110MG_FD_203677 | JGI IMG/M metagenome (GOLD analysis project Ga0315540, IMG submission 203677) | Salt marsh sediment microbial communities from the Plum Island Ecosystem LTER, Massachusetts, United States - Salt Marsh Sediment SW1601-10 ...
GCCGGCCACAAGCTGATCGCCAATCGCTCGATCTGGCGCAACTTTCCCACCATCACCAACGCGACCTGGGTCATGGACAATGCCGTGCTGGTGGGCGACGCGAAGGCGACCGCGCACTTCTCGATCGGCTCGGGCACGAAGCTGGCGATGGAAGACGCGATCGCGCTTTACGAATCGCTGAGGGATGCGCCTTCGATCAAGGCGGCGCTGCGTCGCTACGACACCGCGCGCCGCGAGGAGGTCGAGAAGACCCAGCACGCGGCGAACGTGTCGCTCGCGTGGTTCGAGCACATGAAGCGCTACTGGGGCATGGACCCGCTGCAGTTCGCCTTCGGGGTCATGTCGCGCTCGAAGCAGATCACCTGGGAGAACCTCGAGCTGCGCGACCCGGGATTCGTGCGCGACGTGCGGCAGTGGTTTGCGGCGGACGCGCGTTCGCGCGGCTTCGACACCGACCTTGCCAACCCGCCGGTGCCGATGTTCACGCCGTTCCGGCTGCGCGGGATGACGCTCGAAAATCGCGTGGTGGTCTCGCCGATGGACCAGTATTCGGCGGTAGACGGCGTGCCCACCGACTGGCACTTCGTGCACTACGGCGCGCGCGCGGTCGGCGGAGCGGGGCTGCTCTACATGGAGATGACCTGCACCTCGCCCGAGGGCCGCATTTCGCCGGGCTGCACCGGGCTGTGGAACGAGGCGCAGCGCGACGCGTTCAAGCGCATCGTCGATTTCTGCCACGCAAACTCGAAGGCGAAGCTCTGCATGCAGATCGGCCACTCGGGGCGCAAGGGCTCGACCCAGCTCGGCTGGGAGCGGATCGACTATCCGCTCGATTCCGCCAACTGGCCCCTCGTCTCGGCCTCGCCGATTCCGTACATGGAAGGCGTGTCGCAGATGCCGCGCGAGATGACGCGCGCCGACATGGATCGGGTGCGCGGAGAGTTCGTGCGCGCCGCGCACTATGCCGACGAAGCGGGCTTCGACATGCTCGAGCTCCACATGGCGCACGGCTACCTGCTGGCGAGCTTCATCTCGCCGCTGACCAACATGCGCCGCGACGCCTACGGCGGGCCGATCGAGAACCGCATGCGCTATCCGCTCGAGGTGTTCCAGGCCTGCCGCGAGGCGTGGCCGGAGGCGAAGCCCATGTCGGTGCGCATCTCGGCGACCGACTGGGCGCCGGGCGGCCTTTCGGGCGAGGACCTGATGGCGCTCGCACGCATGCTGAAGGACGCCGGCTGCGACCTGATCGACTGCTCGACCGGACAGACCGTGCCGCAACAGAAACCGGTCTATGGGCGCATGTACCAGGCGCCGTTCTCCGACTGGCTGAGAAACGAGGTCGGCATCGCGACCATGACCGTCGGCGCGATTACCACTGCGGACCAGGTCAACACGCTGCTCGCCGGCGGCAAGGCGGACCTCGTGGCGCTGGCGCGCCCGCATCTCGCCAACCCCTACTTCACGCTGCAGGCTTCGGCCTGGTATCAGCACCAGCCGCAGTTCTGGCCGCTGCCGTACCTGACCGCGCGCGACCAGGCGTTGCGTAACGCGCTGCGCGAGCGCGCGGAGCTGGTCGAATTGCGCCTGCGGGCGCGTCCCGCGAGCCACGAGGTCAAACTCGCGTGAGGGCCGCGCGCAAACGCTGCGCCTGGGCGACGAACCCCCTGTCGATCGCCTACCACGACCGTGAATGGGGCGTCCCCGTGCACGACGACCGCAAGCTGTTCGAGTTTCTGCTGCTCGAGGGCGCGCAGGCCGGGCTGTCGTGGGACACGATCCTCAGGAAGCGCGAGCGCTACCGAGAGGTGTTCGACGCCTTTGATCCGCAGAAGGTCGCGCGCTACGGCGTGCGCAAGAAGGCGCAGTTGCTGGACGACCCGGGGATCGTGCGCAACCGGGCGAAGATCGAGGCGGCGGTGGGCAACGCGCGCGCCTTCCTCGAGGTGCAGAAGGAGTTCGGCAGCTTCGCGCGCTACGCCTGGGGATTCGTCGGCGGCGAGCCGCTGCGCAACCGCCGCGCGCGCGGCGCGCCGGTACCGGCTCGAAGCGAGATCTCGGATGCGCTGTCCAAGGACCTCAAGCGGCGCGGTTTTAAGTTCGTCGGCTCGACGATCGTGTATGCTTTCATGCAGGCGGTGGGCATGGTGGACGACCATGCGGTCGGGTGCTTTCGCCGCCGCGCCGCGCCGCGCAGATGAGAACCGCTCTTTTTCTTGCCCTGTTTTTCGGAGCCGCCCGCGCGGCGCTCGCCTACGACGCGAACGGGGTGGCGCTCGGCGCCAGCGAACTCGAGGTCAAGGAATCGTTTCCCAGCGCGCACTGCCAGCCGCTCGAATGGAAGTCGGCTGCCGCCGACCGTCGCTGCGACGACGCACGGATCGCCTTCGCAGGGGTGCGCGCGCGCATCACGTTCTATCTCAAGGGCGATGCGGTACAGGCCTTCGACGTGCGCTTCAGTCCGGACGACCGCGAGCGCGTGGTGCGCTTCCTGAAGTCGCGCTACGGCGAGCCGATGTCCGAGCGCATCGAGACCTTTAGCCGCGAGGGCAAGCCGGATCGGCGGATCTACAAAGTGCGCTGGGAGAGCGGGCGCGACAAGGCACTCCTGTCGGCGCAGCTCGACCGCCGGCGCGCCCAGCTCGAGGTTTCGCGCGGAAATTTCGAGCAGGAAATCTACGAGGTGAGGTAGCGATGTTCGAGTCCGCCGAGCTTGGGCACAAGCTCTCCAAGGGGGCGTACAAGCGCATCGAGCCGAAGCTGCGCGTCGATCTGCTGAACGCGCAATATCAGCTCTCGCAGCTCGGCAAGTTCCCGGTGATCGTTCTCATTTCGGGCGTGCGCGGCGCCGGCAAGGGCGAGACGGTCAACCTGCTCAACGAGTGGATGGACCCGCGCCATATCCACACCCACGCCTTCGACAACCCCTCGGATGAGGAGTCGGAGCGGCCGCCAATGTGGCGCTACTGGCGCGCGCTGCCGCCCAAGGGCAAGGTCGGGATCCTGTTCGGCTCCTGGTACACCGATCCGATCATCGACCGGGTCTTCAGGCGCACCAAGGCGAAGGATCTGCGGCATTCGGTGGAGGAGATCAACCTCTTCGAAAAGATGCTGGCCGATGACGGCGCGCTGATCCTGAAGTTCTGGTTCCACCTGTCCAAGAAGGCGCAGCGCAAGCGCCTCAAGTCGCTCGAATCGGATCCGGAAACGCGCTGGCGAGTTACGGCACGCGATTGGAACTTTTTCAAGCAGTACGATCGCTTCTACCGGGTGAGCGAAGATGCGCTGCGCGAAACCAGCACTGCATGGGCGCCGTGGATCGTGGTCGAGGGCTCGGATCCGGAGTACCGTGCGGTGACCGCGGGCAAGACGCTGCTGGACGCGTTGAACAAGCGCCTGTCGGCGCCGCCCGAGCGCCGCAGCAAGAAGAGCGACGCCGCGCCGCTGCTGCAGCCGGTTGACAACCTGCACATCCTCGACCGCCTCGACCTGTCGCAGGCGCTGCCCAAGAACCGCTACCAGAAAGACCTGGTCAAGCTACAGGGCGAACTGGCGAAGCTCACGCGCCACCCGAAGTTCCGGGAACACACTGTGGTGCTGGTGTTCGAGGGCATGGACGCAGCCGGCAAGGGCGGCGCGATCCGGCGCATCACCGGCGCGATCGACGCACGCCTCTACCATACGATCCCGATCGCCGCGCCGACCGACGAGGAGCGCGCGCAATCCTACCTGTGGCGCTTCTGGCGCCATCTGCCGCGCAAGGGGCGCTTCGTGATCTACGATCGCAGCTGGTACGGGCGGGTGCTGGTTGAGCGCGTCGAAGGCTTCGCCGCCGAGGCCGACTGGCTGCGCGCCTACTCGGAGATCAACGACTTCGAGGAGCAACTCGCGCGCAGCGGCGCGATCGTGGCCAAGTTCTGGCTCCAGATCTCCAAGGAGGAGCAGTTCCGACGCTTCAAGCAGCGCGAGAAGACTCGCTTCAAGCAGTTCAAGATCACGCCCGAGGACTGGCGCAACCGGGAGAAATGGAACGCCTACCAGGTCGCCGCGGCGGACATGATCGAGCGCACCGGCACCGGGCATGCGCCGTGGACCCTGATCGGCGCCAACGACAAGTACCACGCACGGGTGAAGATCCTCGACACGCTCGCCCGGGCGCTGCGCGCCCGCCTCAAGGGCTGATCAGAGCCAGACCCAGGGCCGCCGCTTGCGGTCCGTCGCCTGCCAGGCTGTGATCTCGGCTTCGCGTGTGAGGGTCATGCCGATCGCATCCAGGCCTTCGAGCAGCGCCGTCTTGCGCAGTGAATCGATGTCGAACCGATGAGTCTTGCCGTCGGGCCCGGTGACCACTTGGGCCGGTAGGTCGACCCTGATCCGGGCCGGCGCGGACGCCGCGCCGAGCGTCTTCAGCAGGCCGTCGACCGCCTGCGCCGGCAGCCGGATCGCAAGCACACCGTTCTGGAAGCAGTTGCCGTAGAAGATTTCGCCGAAAGACGGTGCGATCACGCACCGAAAGCCCATGCCGGCGATCGCCCACACCGCCATTTCACGCGAGCTGCCGCAGCCGAAGTTCTCCGCCGCTACCAGAATCTGCGCGCCGTGGAAGCGCGCCTGATTGAGCGCGAATCCGGGGTCCTCGCTGCCGTCGGCGCGGTAGCGCGCCATCTCGAACGCCCAGCGCCCCATCTCCGCGCGCGGCGTCCGCACGCAGCGCTCGATGCGGATGATCAAATCGGTGTCGACGTCGGGCGTCGGCAGCGCCGCCGCGGTCGCATCGAGGACGATGAACTTTTCCATCGCTAGGCGAGAAAGCGGCGCACGTCGGCGATCTCGCCCGCGAGCGCGCAGGCTGCTGCCGTGGCCGGGCTGGCGAGGTGGGTACGGGCGCGCGGACCCTGGCGCCCGACGAAGTTGCGATTCGAGGTCGAAACGCAGCGCGCCCCGGGTTCGACCAGCTCGCCGTTGGCGCCGACGCACAACGAGCAGCCCGGCTCGCGCCATTCAAATCCCGCGGCGAGAAACACCTCATCGAGCCCCTCGCGTTCCGCCGCGCGCTTGACCCCGACCGAGCCGGGCACCACCCAGGCCTGCACGTGCGGCGCGACCTTGCGCCCGCGCGCTACCTCGGCCGCGGCGCGCAGATCGGACAGGCGAGAGTTGGTGCACGAGCCGATGAACACCCGGTCGATGCGCGTGCCGGCGAGCGGGCGCCCGGCGGCGAGCCCCATGTATTCGAGCGCCTCGGGCTTGGCGGCGGGAATCGCCGCGTCGACCGCGATCGTGTCCTCGGGGCTGGTGCCCCAGGTGATCTGTGGTGCCAGGCCGCCGGCGTCGAGCTCGACTTCGCGCTCGAAGGACGCATCCGGGTCGGACGGCAGAGTCTTCCACCAGGCGAGCGCCGCCTCCCACTGCGCGCCCTGGGGCGCGAAGCGCCGGCCCTTCAGCCAGACGTAGGTGGTCTCGTCGGGCGCCACCATCCCGACCTTGGCGCCGAGCTCGATCGAGAGGTTGCACAGCGTCAGGCGGCCTTCCATTCCCAGCGCGCGCACCGCGGCGCCGGCGTATTCGACCGCGTAGCCGACCCCGCCCGCCATGCCGACCTTGCCGATCAGCGCCAGGATCAGATCCTTGGCGTAGACGCCTTTTGGCAGCTCCCCTTCGAAGCGCGCTCGCATCGTGCGCGGCTTGCGCTGCTCGATGGTCTGGGTGGCGAGTACGTGCAGGATTTCGGAGGCGCCGATGCCGAAGCCGAGCGCGCCGAGTGCACCGTTGGTGCAAGTGTGGGAGTCGCCGCAGACCACCAGTGTGCCCGGCTGAGTAATGCCGAGCTCGGGGCCGATCACGTGCACGATGCCTTGCTCGTCACCGCCGACATCGAACAGACGCACGCCGGCCTTGCGCGACTCCAGGCGCAGCGAGTCAACGAGCACCTGGGCCCAGTCGTGGGCGCCGCCGGTGCGTCCGGGGGCGGACGAGATCACGTGATCCGCGGTGGCGAAGGTCAGCTCGGGATCGCGCACGCGCAGGCCCCGCTCGGCGACCTCGGCCAGCGCCTTGCCGCCGCCGAGGTCGTGCAGCAGGTGCCGGTCGACGTGCAGCAGCGCGGCGCCGCCGCCGAGGTCGGCGATGACGTGCGCGTTCCAGACCTTGTCGAACAGCGTGAGGGCCATCAGCGCAGGAAGCTCCCGTCGGTCACATCGATCACCGCGCCGTTGATCAGAACCGGAGCGTCCGTGGCGAGCCAGCGGATCACGTCTGCCACCTCGTCGGGCCTGCCGGCGCGCTTCGAATACACCGCTTTCATCAGCTGCTCGCGCCGCTCGGGTGCGGCGGCGCGACGCAGCATGTCGGTCTCAATCGGCCCCGGCGCCACCGCGTTCACCTGTATTCCGTGAGGGCCGAGAACCGCGGCAAAGCTGCGGGTGAAGCTGACGATACCGGCCTTGCTCACGCCGTACCAGAGGTCCTGGTGAGGCATGTAGGCCGCGACCGAGGTGAGGTTGACGATGCGTCCCGAGCGCCGCTCGATCATCTGCTTCGAGACCGCGCGGATCAGCTCGACCGGCGCCTCGAGATTGATGCGCAGCAGCCGGGTTCGCGCCTCGTCGGTATAGCGCTCGATCGGTAGGCCGTTCTGCACCCCGGCGTTGTTGATCAGCACGTCGATGCGCCCGAGCGCGGCCACGCGCGGCGCGATCGCGGCGAGGTCCGCGAGGTCCTGGCGCACCAGCTCGAGCGGCCCGGAGGCGACCAGGGCGCCGCCTTCGAAGTCGCGATCGAGCGCAATCACGCGCAGCCCCGCGGCCAGCATTGCGTCGACCGTCGCGCGGCCGATGCCGCGCGCGGCGCCGGTGATGAGTGCGGTTCGGATCTGTGCCATGGCGCTCAGCGGGAATAAGACCCGTTGTTGACGTCGAGCGTGGCGCCGTTGATGTACTCGGGGCAGGCGGATCCGAGCCACAGGATCGCCTGCGCCACTTCGTCGGGCCGGCACACGCGCCCGGAATATACGCTGCGCATGACGCCGTCTTTGCGCGATTGCGGCAGCTGCTCGTACATGTCGGTCTGCGTCGGTCCCGGCGCGAGCGCGTTAACCAGCACGCCGTGCGGGCCGAGCCAGCCGGCGAAGCTCTTGGTGACGTTCAGCAGCGCCGCCTTGCTCGCGCCGTACCACAGGTCGGGGTGGCCGGTGAACGCGGCCACCGAGCCGACGTTGACGATGCGGCCGGATTTTCTCGCCATCATCTGCGGCGCGAGCGCCCGCATCAGCGCCACGGGCGCCTCGACGTTGACCGCCATGATCTCCCGCCGGTGCGCCTCGGGGATCGCGTCATAGGGTTCGCAATAGAGCACCCCCGCGTTGTTGACCAGCGTATCGACCTCGCCCAGGGTGCCGACCAGCGCGCCGATGCGGGCGGTGTCGGTCAGGTCGTACTGCAGGCGCCGCACCGAAGGCGGCAGATCGCAGCCGGAAAAGTCCTTGTCGAGCGCCAGCACCGACCAGCCGGAGCCGAGAAAGGCGCGCGCAGCGTGCAGGCCGATGCCCCGGCCCGCGCCGGTGATCAGCGCCGCGGGCATCTCAGGTCGCGAGCCCCGGCATGGTGAAGCCCGCGGCGCGCAACTCGGCGATCAAGCCTTCTTCCTGGGGGCGCTCGAGTTCGACCAGCGGCGGGCGAACCGTGCGCCACTGCGGGTCGTTGCCGAAGTGGGCGATGATCGCCTTCAGGGCCGGGATCATGGGCACTTTCTGCACGATCTTGCGCGTCGCGGTGATGCCCGCCTGGAGCGCGTCGGCGTTCGGCGCCCGCCAGTTGCGGTAGACCTGGTCGATAGCGCCGGGATTGACGTTGCCGGTCGCCGTGATGCAGCCCTTGCCACCGTGTCGCATGTTGTCGAGCAGGAATACCTCGCTGCCGGCAAAGACATCGAAGCCCGATTTTGCAAACGCCTCAAGCATCGCCTTGGTGTTGGACCAGTCGCCCGAGGAATCCTTGGCGCCGGCGACGACGCCCGGGTACTTCTTCAGCAGCCGCTCGATAAGCCCCACGGTGATCGGAACCTGCGATACCGGCGGGATGTGGTACAGGTAAAGGCGCAACCGGGTATCGCCGACGCGCTCGATCACTTCCGAGAAATTGCGGTACAGGCCCTCGTCGGAAACGCCCTTGTAGTAGAACGGCGGCAGCATTAGCACGCCGCCGCAGCCTATCTCGACGGCGCGCCGCGTCATGGCGACCGAGTCGGTGAGCGCGCAGTGCCCGGTACCCGGCATCAGCGCTGCCGCGGGCACCCCGCCCGCCACTAGGCCCTCGAGCAGCTCGAGCTTCTCGCCGACCGACATCGAGTTCGCCTCGCTGTTGGTACCGAACACCGCGAGGCCGGAGCAGCCATTGGCGAGCAGCCACTTGCAGTGGCGCACGAAGCGCGCCGCGTCGGGCGCGAGGTTCTTGTCGAAGGGAGTGACGACCGGCGACAGGACGCCGGTAATGCGTTGGGGAGTTTTCATGTACCCCATTATATGTAAGAAGCGGCGCGGCCGCGGTAGACTCGCGGGGCATGGACCTGTCCCGCACTGCGAACATCGACGACCTGCGCGAGCTCGCGCGCCGCCGCCTGCCGAGGATCGTATTCGACTTTTTCGACGGCGGAGCCGAGGACGAGGTCACCCTGCGCGACAACCGCAAGGCATTCGAGCGCATCCGGCTTTCGCCGCGAGTGCTGCGCGACGTTGCCGCGGTCGATGCCGCGACCGAAATCCTGGGCGGACCGGCGAAGTATCCGCTGGTGATCGCGCCGGTCGGTGGGATCGGGATGGGATGGCCGGGCGGCGACCTTGCGATCGCCCGTGCCGCCGCCTCCTACGGGATCCCGTTCACGCTTTCCACCGCTGCCACGGTCAGTATCGAGGAGGTCGCCGACAAGGCGCCCGGGCGGCTGTGGTTCCAGCTCTACGTGCTCCATGACCGGGCGTTCACGGATCGGCTGGTCGAGCGCGCGCACGCAGCGGGCTACGAGGCGCTGGTGGTCACGGTAGACCTGCCGGTGGGCGGCAAGCGCGAGCGCGACACGCACAACGGTCTGATCCTGCCGTTTCGTCCCGGCTGGCGCGAGCTGCTTGGCGGCATCGCCCATCCGTCCTGGGCCCTGCGGATCGCTGCCGCCGGCGGCATCCCCGAGCTCATCAACATGCGCGGACTCGGGGGCCGGCAGCGCGCAGGCATGATGTCCACTGCGTCCTCGGTCGGCCAGCAGCACGATGCCTCCTTCGACGATAACGGGCTCGCCCGGCTGCGCGACCTGTGGAAAGGCAAGCTGATCGTAAAGGGTGTCTCGCGCGCCGAGGACGCGGAGCATGCGGCGCGGCTCGGCGCGGACGCGGTCTGGCTGTCGAACCACGGCGGCAGGCAGCTCGACGGCGCGATCGCCGCGGTGGACGCGCTGCCGGCGGTCGCGGCCGCGCTCGGCGGCAAGCTGCCACTGCTGATCGACGGCGGCATGCGGCGCGGCGCCGACGCGATCAAGGCGCGCGCGCTCGGCGCGCAGGCGGTGGCGATCGGCCGGCCGACCCTGTACGGTGCGACGGCCGCGGGCGAGGCGGGGGCGCGCCGCGCGCTCGAGATCCTGACCGATGAAATCGAGCGCACGCTCAGGCTGTGCGGCGCGCGCACCCTGGCCGAAGTGGGTCCCGACCTGATCGCGGGGTGAGGCGATGGCCGAGGTTCTTCCGGTACTGGTCGTCGGCGGCGGCATAGGCGGCTTGGCTGCCGCGCTCGCACTCGCGCACAAGGGTCTCAAGGTGCGGGTGTTCGAGCAGGGCTCGGAGTTTGCGGAGATCGGCGCCGGCATCCAGCTCGGGCCGAACGTGTACCGCATGTTCGAGCTGCTCGGGCTGACCGAGGCGATCGAGGGCTACTCGGTGCACCCCGACAACATGGTGATGATGGACGGCCTGACCGGCGAGGAGGTGATCCGTCTGCCGGTCGGCGGCGCGGCGTTCCGCAAGCGCTTCGGCGGTTATCTCTACGGCGTGATCCACCGCGCCGACCTGCACCAGGTTTTTCTCGACGCCTGCAAGGGCGAGACGAACGTCGAGCTGAACGTCCTGGCGAAGGCGCTGCGCTTCGAGCAGGACGGCGCTCGCGTGACGCTGCACATGGAGGGCGGCGAGCGGATCGAGGGCTGCGCGCTGGTGGGCGCCGACGGTCTTTGGTCGCGGGTGCGCAACCAGCTGCTGGGCGACGCGAAGCCGCGCGTGTCGGGCCACATCGCTTACCGCGCGGTGCTGCCGCGCGCCGAGGTACCGCCCGACCTTTGGCAGAACAACGTCGTGCTGTGGGCCGGGCCGAAAACGCACCTGGTCCACTACCCGTTGCGCCGCGGCGAGCTGTACAACCTGGTGGCCGTGTTCCACAGCGACAAGTACGAGGAGGGCTGGAACGTATACGGCGACCCGCAGGAGCTGGAGCAGAAATTCTCCTCCGAGCATCCGGAAGTCAGGCGCCTGCTGGCCAAAATCAACGCCTGGAAGATGTGGGTGCTGTGCGATCGCGAGCCGGTGCGCGAGTGGTCGCGCGGGCGCGTGACCCTGCTGGGCGACGCGGCGCACCCGACGCTGCAGTACATGGCGCAGGGCGCCAACATGGCGATCGAGGACGCGGTGGTGCTCGCCGCCTATGTCGAGCTATCCGGCCGCGACTGGGAAAAGGCGTTCCGCTGGTACCAGGACGAGCGCTACCTGCGCACCGCGCGGGTGCAGATCACCTCGCGCTACTACGGCGATCTCTACCACGCCGCCGGGGTGGTGCGCGAGCTGCGCAACCAGTTCCTCGCCCCCAAGTCCGGTGCCGATCCCGATCAGCCGAGCTTCGAGGGCATCGCCTGGCTCTACGACGGCATCAAGGTGCCGGTGGCAGCGCCAGGTTGATCGGCGCTCAGGCCTTTTTCACGTAAGCGACGCACCAGCCCTTGGGGCTGATCGGCCCGGCGACTACCTTGCATTCGCCCATCGCATCGGCCGACTTGCCGGGAACGAACTGCATGCAGTTGCTACACTCCTGGCTGCCTTTCGGTTGGTCCTGGTATTTCATCGCTGCCTTCGGCACACTCCCGGCCGCCTCCGCGACCACCGGGATCGCCGCGATTCCAGCCAGCAACGCGGCGCTCTTGAGCAGCGTGCGCCGGGACATTTTCTTGCATTGATCGTCAGCCATGGCGTTTTCTCCCATTTGAAAGGGATGATTGACCGCCGGCGGCCGGGAAAGTTTGCGAAAGCGCGAGCTGACGCTAGCGTAAGCGTGAGAGGTAGTGCGCGAGCGCCTGCAACCCTTGGTCGCTCATCGGATACACCGCATCCGGCATCGCGGCGACGCCGCCGCCGCGGCGCGCGCCCGACTTGAAGTCGCGCAGCGCCTTGAGCAGATAGGCTTCGCGCTGGCCTGCCAGGCGCGCCACCGCGTCCTTGCCGACGAAGTCGTCCATGTGGCAGCTCGCGCAATGGTTCGCGACCGCAAGCTGCTGTCCGGCTTCGGTGAGATCGGGCCGGTCGTCCTTGACCTGCTGCGACTTGGGCGGCGGCAGCGAGGACAGGTAGGCGCCGAGGTTGCGGATATCGGGGTTGCTGAGGCCGGCGGCGATCGGTGTCATCACCGGATCCTTGCGGGTCTCGGTGCGGAAGTACACCAGCTGCCACTGGAGAAAATTGTCGGGTTGGGCGTCGAGCACGGGCGCCACTGCGCCACTCGGCGTCGTTCCGGGACCGTGGCAGGCAAGGCAGGACTCGACGAATTTCGCCTTTCCCGCGGCAGGATCGGCGGCGCCCGCGCTGGCGGCGGCTGAAAGCGCCGCCAGCGCGAGAGCTGTCCGTACTACTTTACGGATGCGCAGGGCTCACATTCCGTAGCTGATGCGATAGATCGCGTTGGCCCAGTCGTCGGCGACCAGCAGCGAGCCATCGGGAGCGAGGACTACATCGGCCGGACGGCCGTGGAAATCCTGCTTGCCCTTGAGCCAGCCCGAGGCGAACACTTCCTGCTTGGCGTGCTTGCCTTTCGGGTCGACGATGATGCGCATGATGCGCGCGCCCTGGTACACGTGCCGGTCCCACGAGCCGTGCTCGGCGAGGAAGATGTTGTTGCGGTACTTCGCCGGGAACTGCTTGCCGGTGTAGAACGTCATCCCGAGCGGTGCCACGTGCGCGCCGAGATTGAGCACCGGCGGGGTGAACTCGGAGCACTTGTGCCCCATCGCGAACTTCGGATCGGGGATGTTGCCCTGATGGCAGTACGGATAGCCGAAGTGCTGGCCCATGTGCGAGATATGGTTCAGCTTGTCGCTCGGCGTGTTGTCGCTCAGCCAGTCGCGCGCGTTCTCCGAGAACCAGTAGTCGCCGGTGCGCGGGTCGATGGCGCCGCCCACGCTGTTGCGCACCCCAAGCGCCCGGAGTTCGGCCAGGCCGTTCGCCGGATTGATGCGCCGGATCTGCGACACGCTGGTTGGCGGCAGGCCGATGTTGAACGGAGGGCCGAACGCCATCCAGAGCCAGCCGTCCTTGTCGAACGTGAGGTACTTCCAGCCGTGCGCCACGTACGACGGCATGTCGTCATAGACGACCTGGGGCGCCGGCATGCTGTCGAGGTTCGCCTCGGCGTTGTCGTACTTGAGGATCTTGTTGATGTCGGCCACGTACAGCGCGCCGTCGCGGAACGCGATGCCGGTCGGCATCGTCATGCCCTTGAGGATGACTTTGACCTGCTTGTTGCCCTCGGGGCCCGTGATGGCGTAGACGTTGCCCACGCCGAACGCACCGACGAACAGGGTGCCCTTGTCGCCCCAGGCCATCTGCCGTGCGCTGGGGACGTCATGCGCCCACAGGCTGATGTGGAAGCCCTTGGGCAGCTTGATCTTCTTCAGCGTGGCCTGAATCTCGTCCATCGGCACGCCGGTGGCGGGTGGGGCCTTGGGGGCGAGGCCCTTCTGCGCCTGGGTTTCATCGCCCAGGAACCAGTCCGCGGGTGGATGCTCCCAGAACGACTTCTTGCTCGAATCGTAATGCTTGAGCCCCTGCGCCTGCGCGCCGGTTACGGCGAACATCGCCGCGGCGAGCGCAGCGGCGCCGAGCAGTAATTTCGACTTACGTGACATCGTGGTGCCTCCTCTTCGAACTGACCGACAGTTGAGTTATGTCTTGTGGTTTGGAGCTGTCGCCTCCCTGTGAAGCTGCAGCCGCGCGGGGGATTAGATTCCGGTGTCAGGGCCTTGTCAACGGAGTGGTTCGAAAGTCGCGCACTCGCGGCGGGATGCATAATTGGCGGCAAAGAGGGGTCAAATGGATCAAAAAGTGGAATGTGACGTGCTGGTGATCGGCTCGGGTGCCGGCGGCTTGTCGGCCGCAGTGACCGCGGCCAGGCACGGCCTCGAAGTGATCGTGGCCGAGAAGGACGAGTTGTTCGGCGGCACCACCGCGCGCTCGGGCGGCTGGCTGTGGATCCCGAATCACCCGATGCAGAAGGAGATCGGCGTTTCCGACAGCCTCGAGGAGGCGAGCACCTATCTGCTCGACCAGGCCGGCGAGAAGTACGATCCCGAGCGGGTTGACGCGTTCCTGACAAACGGTCCGCGCATGATCGAGTTCTTCACCCGCGAGACCGCGGTGCGATTCGACGCGTCGGCCACCTTCTCCGACTATCATCCGGACGCGCCGGGCGGCAAGCCGGGCGGACGCTCGATCGTGGCGAGCGCCTACGACGGGCGCGAGCTCGGCGCCTGGCTGCCGAAGCTGCGCCCGCCGCTGCCGGAGCTGACCGTGTTCGGCATCATGATCGGCTCGGGCGCCGAGCTGGTGCACTTCATGCGCTGGTCCAAGTCGCTCGAGTCGGCGGCCTTCGTCGCGCGCCGCCTGCTCGGCCACGGCGTGGCGAAGCTGGTGCACGGGCGCGGTGTCAGGCTCACCAACGGCAATGCACTCGCCGGCCGGTTGCTGAAATCCGCGCTCGACGCCGGCGTCCAGCTCTGGGCTTCCGGCCCGGCCACCGAGCTCGTGAAGCAGGGCGGCGCGGTTCGCGGCGCGATCGTCGAGCGCGACGGAGCGCCGCTGCACGTGGTCGCGCGGCGCGGCGTGGTGCTTGCCTGCGGCGGCTTTCCGCACGACCGCGCGCGGCGCGCACGGCTGTTCCCGCATCCGGAGCACCATTCGCCTGCGCCGGAGTCGAACACCGGCGACGGGCTTCGGCTCGCCGCGGCCGCGGGCGCGAGGATCGACGAATCGCTGCCCAATGCCGCGGCCTGGGTGCCGGTGTCACGCGTGCCGCGCGGCGACGGGAGCTGGGGCCTGTTCCCGCACTTTATCGACCGCGCCAAGCCCGGGGTGATCGCGGTGACGAACGGGGGCGCGCGCTTCGTCAACGAGGGAAACTCGTACCACGACTTCATCCAGGCACTGCTCGCCGCCGGCGCGACATCGGCCTGGCTCATCACCGATCACCGCGCTATCCGCGCCTACGGCCTGGGCTTCGTCAAGCCGCGGCCGCTGCCGCTCGGTTCGCACCTCGCGTCGGGCTATTTGCGGCGCGGCGCGACGCCCGCCGAGCTGGCGCGCGCGACGGGCATCGATGCGGGTGCGCTCGAAGCGACGATTGGCGAATACAACCGCCACGCGCAGCATGGCGAGGACCCCGCGTTCCGCAAGGGAAGCACGGCCTACAACCGCTTCTACGGCGACCCCGACATCAGTCCGAACCCCTGCGTCGCGCCGCTCGTCGCGCCCCCGTTCTACGCGGTCGAAGTCGTGGTGGGCGACTTGGGGACCTACGACGGCATCGTCACCAACGGCAACGCCCAGGTGCTCGACGCCAACAAGCGCCCCATCCCCGGCCTGTACGCAGCCGGCAACGACGCGCTGTCGATCATGGGCGGCAACTATCCGGGACCCGGCATCACGCTCGGCCCAGCCATGACCTTCGGCTGGCTCGCCGGCCGCCACCTCGCACGAGCGCCGTCCTAGAGCGAGTCGAAATATTGCGCCATGCGCTCGCGCGCCGCGGCGTCGGGCAGCGGTCCGTGTGCGGCACCGAGGTTGTCCTTCAGGTGCGCCGGCTTGCCGGTGCCCGGGATGGCGCAGGTGATCGCCGGGTGCCCGACGATCCACTTGAGGAAATACTGCGCCCAGCTGGCGATGCCCAGCTCCTGCGCCCACGGCGGCAGCGGCTTGCCGCGCACGCGGCGGAATGTGCCCGCACCTGCGAACGGCCGGTTGGCGATCACCGCCACCTTCATTTCCTGCGCCAGCGGCAGCAGCCGGCGCTCGGCCTCGCGCTCAGCGAGCGAGTAGTTGATCTGCACGAAGTCGTAGTCCCCGCGCTTGAGCCAGCGCTCGACCTCGGCGTAGGCCGACGCGGTGTAGTGCGTGATGCCGATGTAGCGCACGCGCCCGTCGCTCTTCCATTGCTCGAGCGTGCGCGTGTGGGTGGCGGCATCGAGCAGGTTGTGGATCTGCATCAGGTCCATGCGCGCGACGCGCAGGCGCCGAAACGATTCTTCCATCTGGCGTATGCCTTCCGCGCGGCCGCTGGTCCAGACCTTGGTGGCGAAGAACAGCCGTTCCCGCAGGCCGAGCTCGGCCACCAGGTCGCCCGCGACCGATTCGCTCGTGCCGTACATCGGCGAGCTGTCAATCAGCTTGCCGCCGCCCTGCGCGAACAGCGCCAGCACTTCGCGCAGCGGAGCGCGCGCGGCGGCGTCGCCGCCGACGTCGAAGGTCTGCCAGGTTCCGACGCCAACCACGGGCAGGCGTTCGCCGCTGGCGGGGATCGGGCGAGTGAGCGGTGTTTCGGGTGCGGACATGGTCGGAGTCATTGCGAACGCTGCGGGCACGCCGGCGAGCAGGCCGAGCGCGCGCCGGCGCCCAGGGCGAAATTCGCGGCGAAGCATACGTTCATTCTAGAATAGCAGCCACGCGCTATGGCGCAACAGGGAGGGACGATGAGCACAGGTGGCTGGATCTTCATTGCAGTGGTGGTCCTGCTGGTGGTCTTCGGCATCACCATCTACAACCGCTTGGTGGCGCTGCGCAACCGGTTCAAGAACGGGTTTGCCCAGATCGACGTCCAGCTGAAGCGCCGCTACGACCTGATTCCGAACCTGGTCGAAGCGGCCAAGGGCTATATCCAGCACGAGCGCGGCACGCTCGAGGCGGTGACCGCCGCGCGCGGCGCGGCAGTAAGCGCGTCGCAGCGCGCGGCAGGCGCGCCAGGCGACCCGGCGGCGATGCAGAGCCTGGCGCAGGCGGAAGGGGCGCTGGGCGGCGCGCTCGGGCGGCTGATGGCGGTGTTCGAGGCCTACCCCGACCTCAAGGCGAACCAGAACGTCCTCGCGTTGCAGGAGGAGCTCTCCAGCACCGAGAACAAGATCGCTTTCGCGCGCCAGGCCTACAACGACTCCGTGATGCAGTACAACACCACGCGCGAGTCGTTTCCGGACAACATGTTCGCCGGCTTCTTCGGCTTCAGCCAGGCCGAACTGCTGCAGGCGACCGAATCGGTCGCCGAGCGCCAGGCGCCCAAGGTCTCCTTCAAGTAAGCCTTGGATTTCTTCGAGGCACAGGAGCTCGCGCGGCGCGCCACGCGGCGGCTGGTGCTGCTCTACCTGCTGGCGGTCGCCGCGGTGGCGACCGCGGTGTGCCTCGGGCTGGGCACGGCTTACACGCTTGCCGTGATGTCAGGCGCAGCCGCGCCTGCGCACGACGTGATGATCGACGGCAGGCATCTGGGCTCGGCGTTCGTCGAGATCATGCGCTACGGGGTGCCGCTCAAGCTGTATGCCTTCGGCGCGGGCGCGACGCTGCTGGTGATCGCGAGCGCCACCCTGTACCGCGTGTTCCAGCTCTCCGACGGCGGCGAGGCGGTGGTAGACATGGTGGGCGCGCGCCGCGTCGATCCGGCCAGCAGCGACCCGGGCGAGCGGCGCCTGCTCAACGTGGTGGAGGAGATGGCGATCGCCTCGGGGGTGCACGTGCCGTCGGCCTACGTGATGGACGGCGAGCGCAGCATCAACGCCTTCGCCGCCGGCTACTCGCCGAACGAGGCCGTGGTCGCCGTCACCCGCGGCGCGCTCGACGAGCTCTCGCGCGACGAGTTGCAGGGCGTGATCGGGCACGAGTTCAGCCACATCCTGAACGGCGACATGCGGCTCAACGTGCGCCTGCTGGGCGTGCTGTTCGGCATCGTCTGCATCGGCCAGTTCGGCCAGTTCCTGATCCGCTCGACCGCCTACCGCACGGTGCGCGTGAGCCGCGAGAATCGCGGTCCGGAAGTAGCGCTGGTGTTTCTCGGCATTGCGCTCGCGCTGATCGGCTTCCTCGGGCTCGAGTTCGCGCGCCTGATCAAGGCGGCGATCTCGCGCCAGCGCGAGTTCCTGGCCGACGCCTCCAGCGTTCAGTTCACCCGCAATCCCGACGGCATCGCCGGCGCGCTCGACACGATCGCCGGCTCGCAGCGCACGACCCTGGTCCACAACGCGCATGCCGAGGAGCTGTCGCACATGTTCTTCGTTCAGGGCGTGGCGAACTGGATGGGCGGCCTGTTCGATACCCATCCGCCGATCGAGGAGCGAATCCGCCGGGTGCGCCCCGGATTCCAGCGCAGCCGCTACCGCGCGGCGCGCGCCGCCGTCATGGGTACCGGCGCGCCGCCGGTGGCGGTACTCGACGGCGCCGGCAACGTGGTCAAGACGATCGGTGGCGGCGGGCGATGGGCAGCGGGCGACGCGGTGCGCGCGACCGCGGCGGTCGCCGCCGTGGCGGCCTCGGTCGGCAACCCGACCGCGGCGCACGTCGACTTCGCACAGCGGCTGCTGGCGGCGATCCCGCCGGCGCTGCGTGAGAAGCTCTCCGATCCCGCGGGTGCGCAAGAAATTGTGTTTGCGCTGGCGATCGCCGGCGACGACGCTTCACGCACCGCTAAGCTCGGCGCGCTGCGTGCGCGCCGCGGGGACGACGTCGCGCACGCTGTCGAGCAGGTCTGGGGCGTCACCAGTCACCTCGACCGCGGCTACGCGCTGCCCCTGCTCAGCATCGTGTCGCCGGTACTGCGGCAGCTCGCGCAGCCGCAGCGGGATGCACTCGTTGCCGACGTCGCCAAGGTGGTCGAGGCCGACAGTAAGGTGACGCTGGCCGAATTCGTCCTGACGACGATTCTGCGGCAGCAATTGCGCGAGGGCGCGGGGAATCCGATTCCGACCCGCTACCGCGCGCTGAGCGAGGTCGACGGGGATCTGCGCACGGTGCTGTCCCTGGTTGCGCACGCCGCGCTGGCCGACACCGCGCAGGCCTACGCCAAGGGCGCCGAGTACCTGTCGCTCAACGTGCGCGAGCCGGTACCGCCGGCCGAGCTGTCGACCGGCAGCGTCGGCGAGGCGCTCGAGCGCCTGCGGCTGCTCGCGCCGCTCGCCAAGCCGCGCGTGATCAAGGCCTGCCTCGAAGTGGCGAGCGCCGACAATGTCATCACCCTGGCGCAGGCTGAGCTGACGCGCATGGTGGCGGCGACGCTCGATTGCCCGCTGCCACCGGTGCTCGCGACGCTCGACCCGGCGACGCTGAAATGAGCGATTGGGAGGGGCTGGAGGCGGATCTCGCGCGCGCCGTCTCGGGCGAGGTTCGCTTCGACGCCGGCGCGCGCGCAGCGTACTCGGCCGACGCCTCGAACTACCGCCAGGTGCCCATCGGCGTGGTGCTGCCGCGCTCGGTCGAGGACATCGCCGCCGCGACGGCGGTCTGCCGCGCACGCGGCGTTCCGATCCTTGCGCGCGGCGGCGGCACCGCGCAGAACGGCCAGAGCGTGAACGTCGCGGTAGTGATCGACTGCTCTAAGTACCTCAACCGCGTGCTCGAGGTCGATCCGCAGGCGCGCCGGGCCCGGGTCGAGCCGGGCGCGGTGTGCGACGCGCTGCGCGATGCCGCCGAGCGCCACCGCCTGACCTTCGCACCCGATCCGGCGACCCACTCGCGTTGCACGCTGGGAGGCATGATCGGAAACAATTCCTGCGGACCGCACTCGGTGATGGCGGGCAAGACGGTCGAGAACATCGAGCGGCTCGAGGTGCTGACCTATGACGGCGCGCGCTTCTGGTGCGGGCCGACCAGCGAGGCAGAGGTCGCGCGTATCGTCGCCGGCGGCGGCCGCCAAGGCGAAATCTACGCCCGGCTCAGGGCGCTCGCGGACAGGTACGGCGATTTGATCCGCGCCCGGTTTCCGAAGATCAGGCGACGCGTGTCGGGCTACAACCTGGACCAGCTGCTGCCGGAGAACGGCTTCAACGTGGCGCGTGCGCTGGTCGGCTCGGAAGGAACCTGCGCACTCACGCTCGCCGCCGAGGCGACGCTGGTGGAGAGCCCGCAGCACCGGGTGCTGCTGGTGCTCGGTTTTCCCGACATCTACCAGGCGGGCGATGTAGTGCCGCAGATCCTCGCCGCCCGCCCGATCGCCTGCGAAGGGCTGGATGAGAAGATCATCGGCGGGCTGCGCGAGCGGCGCCTGAAGCTCGATCACATCGGCCTGCTGCCGCCGGGCAAGGCTTGGTTGATGTGCGAGTTCGGCGCCGATTCGCATGCGCGGGCGCTCGCCCAGGCGCGCGCGCTCGAGGCGGTATTTGTGGCGCGGCCCGACGTCAGCCCGCGGCTGATCGAGGACAAAACGATGATCGCCCGCATGTGGACGATCCGCGAAACGGGCGCCTCCGCGACCGCGCTTGCGCTGGGCGGGCAGGGACCGGACCCGGTGGTGGGATGGGAGGACGCGGCGGTCGACCCGCTGCGCCTGGGCGACTATCTGCGCGAGTTCCAGGCGCTGATCGACCGATACGGCTACCGCACTTCGCTCTATGGGCACTTCGGCGACGGCTGCATCCACGCCCGCATCACGTTCGAGTTGCGCACGCCCGAGGGCGTGGCGCACTGGCGCCGCTTCCTCGCCGAGGCGGCGACCCTGGTGGTGAAGTACGGCGGCTCGCTCTCAGGCGAGCACGGCGACGGCCAGGCCAAGGCCGAGTTCCTGCCCGCGATGTACGGCCCCGAGCTGATGGCCGCGCTGCGCGAATTCAAGGCGATCTGGGACCCGCAGGACAGGATGAATCCGGGCAAGCTGGTCAGCGCGCACGGCAGGGTCTACCGGGCGGATCAGAACCTGCGCCTCGGGCCCGATTACCGGCCGGTAACCCTTGCTACCCGCTTGGCATTCAAGTCCGACGTCGGCGACGGCTTCACGCGCGCGACCGAGCACTGCATCGGAATGGGCAAATGCCGCGCCGCGTCCGGAGGCACCATGTGTCCGAGCTACCGCGCGACCGGCGAGGAGCGCTATTCCACCCGCGGCCGGGCGCGTCTGCTGAACGAGATGCTGCGCGGCGAAGTGATCACCGACGGTTGGGCGAGCGAGGAGGTCAAGGAGGCGCTCGAGTGGTGCCTCGCTTGCAAGGGCTGCCGCAGCGACTGCCCGACGCATACCGACATGGCGAGTTACAAGGCCGAGTTCCTGTCGCACTACTACGAGGGCCACGCGCGCCCGCGCCAGGCGCATTCGATGGGGCGCATCGGCGAGTGGGCTCCGCTCGCGGCGCGTGCTCCCTGGCTGGTGAATTTCCTGACCCAGGCGCCGGGACTCGCCTCGATCGCCAAGCGCGCCGCTGGAGTTGCGGCGGAGCGCAAGCTGCCGCGCTTCGCTGCGGCGCCTTTCACGAAGAAATTCGAAAGAACGAATCGCGGTCGGACGGGCGATCCGGTGCTGCTCCTCGCCGACACCTTCAATAACCACTTCCGGCCTGAGACCGCGCTCGCGGCGGCGGAGGTGCTCGAAGCCGCCGGCTGCGCGGTCGAGGTGCCGCGCGAGCGCATCTGCTGCGGCCGGCCCTACTTCGATTTCGGCATGCTCGATCGCGCCCGAGATTCACTCCAGAAGCTGGTCGGTGCGCTCGCGCCGCGGATCGAGGCCGGCGCCCCGCTGGTGGTGCTGGAGCCGGGCTGCCTGTCCGTGTTCCGCGACGAGTTGGTCCAGCTGCTGCCCGGCGACGCGAGTGCCGCATTGCTTGCCGAACGCGCGGTTTCGCTCGGCGAGCTGCTCGCGGCACGCGGCTGGACGCCGCCGGCAATCGGCGGGCGCGCACTGTTGCACGGCCATTGCCACCGCAAGGCGCTGGGCGGGCTCGAGCCCGAGATCGGGCTGCTGCGCGCGGCTGCGGTCGAAGTGGCGGCGCCCGACACGGGTTGCTGCGGGATGTCGGGCTCGTTCGGCTTCAAGCCGCAGCACTACGCAGCTTCGCGCCGCATCGCCGAGCTCGCACTGCTTCCCGCGCTGCGCGCGGCGGGCGACGACGCAATGGTGATCGCCGACGGCTTTTCCTGCCGCGAGCAGGTCGAGGGTCTCGCGGGCCGCGAGACGCTGCATCTCGCTGACGCCCTTGCGCGCGCGCTCAGGGCGCACTAGATCAGCTCGGCGAGCAGCTCGTAGGAGCGCAGGCGAGAGGCGTAGTCGCCGGTGATGGTGAGCAGCATCACTTCGTCGGCCGCGTAGCGCTCGGCCATCGCCTCGATCTCGCGCCGGCACTTCGCCGGCCCACCGATCACCGCGCGCGAGCGCTGTCCCATGACGTAGCGGCGCTCCTCGTCCGAGTACTCGTGGCGCAAGGCTTCGTCGAGCGGCGGCACGGTCGTGTCGAGGTTCAGGGCCATGTGCAGCCGGCGCAGGTCGATCGACGCAGCCAGGCGCTCGGCCTCGGCGTCGGAGTCGGCGCAGATGGCGAAGGTGCATACCAGCGCCTGCGGCTGGGGCTCTCGTGCCGAGGGCTGGTATTTCTCGCGATAGGCGCGCGTCACGGCATCGCCGCCCTGGGCGCTGATGAAGTGCGCGAAAGCAAAGCGCAGCCCCAGCTGCGCCGCGAGCGCCCCGCTGTAGTCCGACGAGCCGAGCAGCCAGACCTGCGGCGCGGTCTCGCTCTCGGGCTGCGCCCGCACGCGCTTGAACGGATGGTCGTCGGGCAGGCTGCCGTCCAGGTGGCCGACCAGTTCCCACACCTGCTCGGGAAAGTTGCGCGCGTCGGGAAAGCGGCCACCGCCGACGGCCTGCGCGGTGCGCGCGTCGCCGCCCGGCGCGCGGCCGATCCCCAGGTCGATTCGCCCCGGGTACAGGGCTTCGAGCATCCTGAACGTCTCGGCCATCTTGAACGCGCTGTAGTAGGGCAGCAGCACGCCTCCGCTGCCGATCCGTATGCGCCCGGTCTCGGCCCCGAGACGCGCGAGCAGCACCTCCGGGCAGGGGTCGGCGAGCGCCGCGATGGCGTGGTGCTCGGCCAGCCAGTAACGCTGGTAGCCGAGCGCGTCGGCGCGGCGCGCGAGCGCAAGCGTCTCCTCGATCGCGCGCCGCGCGCCGAGGCCGCCGATGACGGGAGACTGGTCGAGGACCGAAAGCTTCACTGGCGGATCTTAGCTTGGGCAGGCTGCGTCGCCGCGCGGCGACAGCGAAACGCGAGCCCGATCAAGCACATCGCCAATACGCGCCGATGAGCGTCGCCTGCGGGAGACGATTCGACCCCCTTCCGCAGCAGCGAATTTTTTCACGAACGGCTCGCAACTTGCTGTGCCGGCTAAGCTATTTCGGCATGGCACGCCGATTGCAGTAAGCCAAGTGGCCGAAGCCGTCGCGAGCGGTAGCTGCATAGATCGGGCCAGTGCCCGACATGAATTCGAAAGGTTCATCCAACGGAGAGCGCCATGTTCCAGGACATCAAGCAGTTCAAGCAGGACTACCGCGTACTGATTCAGACCCTGGTCGGGTTCATGGTGTTGGCGCTGGTGATGATGGGCGTTGGCGGCACGGTGTACCGCATGATCGCACCCGAAGGATGGCTGGTGCAGCTGTTCGGCGCTGGCGTCACCGCGGCGACCGCCGCGGTGCTGTCGCTGCTGGTGATCGCGGCGCTGTCGTGGTTCACCCGCGAGTGGGTGTCGGCCTACCAGAAGAACCGCTTGGCCGACGTTCTGATCTACGTATTCGCCGGCGCCGGGGTGGTGTACCTGGCGCAGATTCTCATGCCGCTGCGCTTCTAAAGGAGTCTCCTTACAACAATAAAACCCCTGTCCTAACTTTCTCCCCCGGGGCTCGCCGGTTCCCCCTACTGGCGGGCCCCATTTTTTTCACCTCCCGCCGCCGCTCCGCTGCTCGAGCCAGGCGGGTAGCTCCGCGGCGCTCGCCAGGATCGCATCGTGCGGCGCCTTCTCCAGCCGGGCGCGGTCGTGTGCGCCGCTCAGCACGCCGAGGTTGGCGCCGACTCCGGCGTTGGCGCCGGCCTGCAAGTCGTTGTCGGTGTCGCCGGCACATAGCACCTCGCGCGGGTCGCCGACGCCCGTCCTTTCCATCGCGCGCATGATCATGTCGGGCGCCGGTCGTCCATGTGCCACCTCGTCCGCGCACACGACGGCATCCACCTTGTCGCGCCAGCCGAGGCGGGCCAGCAGTCCGTCGGCTACCCTGCGGCCGAAGCCCGTGGTGAGCGCGACTCGAACGCCGCGCTCGCGCAGCGTTGCGATCGCCTGCTCGACGCCGGCTATGGACTTCACCCCGTGCTCGGCGAACGAGGCGATCAGCAGTTCCTGAAAGCTGGCGTAGACCTGCTCCGGGTCGGCCGCCCTACCCGCCGCCAGGCGTCCGATGACTTCGCGCTTGGCCGCGCCGCGCCAGGCGTGAAGCTGGGCGTCGGTGGCCGAAAGGCCGTGGCGCGCGAGCGCCGCTTTGAACACTGCCGGTACGTCGGCGGTATCGTGGATCACGGTGCCGCCCACGTCGAGCACCGCGAGGCGAATGCGCATCAGGACCCGGGTCCGAAGCCTTCGCCCGCCTTGCGGTATTCCTCGCGCGGCGGCGCGAAGATGTCGAGCACCGTCGCACCCGCGGCGCCGGTGCGAATCCCGTGTGCCACGCCGCCCGGCGTATGCCAGAAGTCGCCCGCCTTCATCGGGTGCTCCTCGCCGCCTTGGATGCGCACGCACTCGCCCTCGAGCAGCACGCCCCACTGCTCGTTGGGGTGGCTGTGCACGGTGCCGGTCGCGTTCGGCTCGATGCGGACCACCGACAGCATCACGTGCTCGCCGGGGAAGATGCGCGTGTTGATTCCCTCGCCGAGCTTGCGTCGGATTCCCTGCTTTTCGTCCGCCAGGTTGAATACCCACTGGGCGGCGGTTTGTGCACTCATTGCAGACTCCTCCCGGAAGTTGTCAGACCGCGATCGGTGCCTTGATCGCGGGATGCGGATCGTAGCCTTCGAGCGTGAAATCCTCGTAACGAAAGCTGAACAGGTCCTCCCGCGGCGCGAGCTTCATGTGCGGGAAGGGCCGCGGCGCGCGCGCGAGCTGCGCGCGCGCCTGCTCGACGTGATTCAGGTACAGATGGACGTCGCCCAGAGCGAGCACGAACTCGCCCGGGCTGAGCCCGGTGACCTGCGCGATCATCTGCGTCAGCAGCGCGTAGGACGCGATGTTGAACGGAACGCCCAGGAACACGTCGGCGCTCCTCTGGTACATTTGGCACGACAGCCTGCCCTCGGCGACGTAGAACTGGAACAGCGTATGACAGGGCGGCAGCGCCATCCTGTCGACGTCCGCCGGGTTCCATGCCACGACCATATGGCGTCGCGAGTCCGGGTTGCGCCGAATCGATTCGACGACCTGCCCGATCTGGTCGATCTCGCGCCCGTCGGGTGTCTTCCAGTGGCGCCATTGATAGCCGTACACCGGGCCCAGTTCTCCGCGCGCGTCCGCCCATTCGTCCCAGATTGTCACGCCGTGCTCCTGCAGCCAGCGGACGTTGGTTTCGCCGCGCAGGAACCACAGCAACTCGTAGATGATCGACTTGAGGTGCAGCTTCTTGGTAGTGAGCAGAGGAAAGCTCCGGTCGAGCGCGAATCGCATCTGGCGCCCGAACAGCGACAGCGTTCCGGTGCCGGTACGGTCCGATTTGCGAGCCCCGCGCTCGAGCAGCTCGCCGAGCAGGTCGAGGTACTGCTGTTCGCCCGGATCCAGGTTCATATCGCTATGTTAGCGAAAAGCTCGCGCGCGCTCCGGTAGCGCTTCGCCGGGTCCTTGGCGATCAGTCGGTCGAGCACCCGCTGGTAGCCGGTCAGCGGCGGCCCAAGCCTCGGTGGTTCGCCCTTCACGTGCATCCTGAGCAGCTCCCTGTCGTTTGCCCCCTCGTACAGCCTCCTGCGGGTCAGCATCTCGTAGAAGATGACCCCCAGGCTGTAGAGATCGGAGCGCGCATCCGCGGGCTGGCCGAGGCACTGCTCGGGGCTCAGGTAGCGCGCGGTGGCGATCATCTGGCCGCTGCGCGCGAGGGTGGAGTCCGACGCCAGCGAGCGTGCGAGGCCGAAGTCGACGATCACCGGGACGCCGTTGCTGCGGAACAGGATGTTCTGCGGCTTGAGGTCGCGGTGGACGATTCCGTGGCGGTGGATCGCATCGAGCGCCTTGGCGATCTGCCCCAGCAGGTGCAGTGCCTGGCGCGGCGCGAGGCCCTCGATGATCTTCGCCTTGAGGTCTCCGCCGGGCAGATACTCCATTGCGATGTAAGGATGGCTGCCCGCGAAGCCCTGGTCGTAGATTCGCGCGACGTGTTCGTCGTCGAGGTCGGCGAGAAGCTTGTACTCCTGCACGAAGCGCGCCATGAACATCGTGTCATCGCGCAGCCTCGGGTCCAGCACCTTCAGCACCAGCGTCCTGCCGTCGTGAACGCGCTCTGCGAGGTAGACCCGCGACGAGCCGCCCTCGCCGATCAGCCGCAGCGCGCGGTACCCGGGAACCACCGGCGTCTTGCTGCGGTCCGCGTGCGCGTCGCTCAGCGCCGCGAGCTTGACCGTGATGGTGCGCTCGTGCTGCCGGCCCGACGCGTCGCGGCCGATCTCCGCACGCTCGCTCATGCCGTCGACCACCGCCTGCGCCAGCCGGCCCGCCTGCAGACCCTCGCGCAGCAGGAAGTCGGACGCCCCGGCCTTGATCGCTTTCACCGCCAGGCTCTCGCCGCCCTGGTCGCTCAGCAGCAGCAGCGGCGGCGACTTGGGGTCCCTGCTGATTTCGGCCACCATCTCGATCGGCGCGTCTTCCCCGCTCTGCGCCGACAGCAGCACCGCCGAATACTCGCCATGTGCGATCGCCTCGCGCGGGCTGCCTTGGGTGGCGGGCTCCCATTCGTTTATCTCCGCGTCAGGCCAGCGCTCCCGCAGCAGGGCGGCGAGCCCCGCGCGGGGCTCCCGCGCCTGGTCGACGATCAGAAAGCGCATTGCGCATTGTGCCAAGCCGCGCTGGGTCCGCAAAGTGCGCCGTACAATGATACGACTCGTTCCGGAGGCATACGATGGCGATTCGTATAGTCCGGCTGGGCACCGCCAGGGCACACGACGAGGGGCTGCGCATCGGCACCGTGCGGCGCCCGCCTAGGGGCGTGCCGAAGAGCGCGTATGCGTCGCAAAACTGGTACGACGTTTGGTATCCGAATCTCGCACCCAGCCCGCAGACCGTGAAGTTGGCGCAGAACGCACGCAGCGCGCACGAGTGGAGCGCGTTCGCAAGGAGGTACCGGGCGGAGATGCGCGCGCCGGACGCTGCACGCGCCATCGAACTGCTGGCGGCGCTGTCGCATCAGGCGAACTTCTCCGTCGGCTGCTATTGTGCCGACGAGTCGCGCTGCCACCGTTCGGTGCTGCGCTCGCTGCTCGCGGAGAAAGGGGCGAAGCTGACCTGAAGCGCAGGCGCCGGATTCCATGTTCATCGGACATTACGCAGTCGCCTTCGCAGCGAAACGCGCCACGCCCAGGGTGTCGCTCGGAGTGCTGGTCGGTGCGGCGTCGCTGCTCGACCTGCTGTGGCCCGCGTTCCTGCTGCTCGGCTGGGAGACGGTGCGCATCGAGCCCGGGAACACGGCGGTCGCGCCGCTCGCGTTCGTGCGTTATCCGATTTCGCACAGTCTGGTCGCGGCAGCCGGCTGGTCGGCGCTGTTCGGGCTTCTCTACTGGGGCGCGACGCGCTACCGTTCCGGCGCGGTGGCGGTGGGGCTGGTGGCGCTGAGCCACTGGTACCTGGACGCGCTCGTGCACAGGCCCGACTTGCCGCTGTACCCAGGCTCGCCGCTCAAGGTCGGGCTCGGCCTGTGGAACTCGTTCCCGGCGACGCTGCTGCTCGAGGGCCTTATGTTCGCGGGCGGGGTCTGGCTCTACGCCGCGGGCACGCGGGCGAAAGATGCGGTCGGGCGTTATGCGTTTCTTGTATTCGTCGGGTTCATGACGCTCGCCTATGCCGCCAATCTGCTCGGGCCGCCGCCGCCGAACTGGCAAGCGGTCGCCTGGGCCGGGCTCGCGGCCTGGATCTTTCCGTTCTGGGCCGAGTGGTTCGACCGGCGCCGGACGCGATGAAGCTCGAGCAACAGGACCTGGACAAGATCACCGCGCTGACGCTCGAGCACTACAACCAGCGTGCGCAGGACTTCTGGGAGGGAACGCGCGGGCACGACGTATCGCAGAATATCGCCGCGCTGCTGCGCCACATCGAGGGCGAACCGCCGTTCACGATCCTCGACCTCGGCTGCGGGCCCGGGCGCGACCTGAAGGTGCTCGCCGGGCTCGGCCACGTAGCCGTGGGCCTGGATGGAGCGGAGCGGTTCGCGCAGATGGCGCGCGAGAACAGCGGCTGCGAGGTGTGGCAGCAGGACCTGCTCGCGCTCGAGCTTCCGCCGGCGCATTTCGACGGCGTGTACGCGAACGCGGTACTGTTCCACGTCCCGAGCCAGGAGCTGTCGCGCGTGCTGTTCGAGCTGTGCGCTGCGCTCAAGCCGGGCGGCGTACTGTTCAGCTCAAACCCGCGCGGCAACAACGAGGAAGGCTGGAACCGCGGACACTATGGCGCCTACCACGACCTGGAAACGTGGCGCCGATACATGACGCGGGCTGGGTTCACCGAGCTCGAGCACTACTACCGTCCGCCAGGGCTGCCGCGCCCGCAGCAGCCCTGGCTGGCGACGGTGTGGCGCCGCGTTGGCTAGCGGAAACGCCCGCCCGGCCCGCGCGGCCCCGGCCCCATGGCAAGGTACCCCTGGTCCACCATCGCGCGCTGCTCCGGCGTGAGCACCTTGTACAGGTCATTGAACGCGCTGGTCATGGCTTCGTGCTGGGCGAGACGCTGCTTCAGCATCGCGTCGCGCTGAGCCAAGCGCTCGGGCGCGGTCGCCGGGGCTGCGCCCCACATCGCGGCGTGCCAGGCCCGCATGCTCTCGGCCTGCGCTTTGACCTGGTCCGCATAGGCCTTCCAGGCTGATTCCTGCTTGGAGGTAACCTTGAGTTCCGTTTTCATCTCGGCGAGGCGATCCTCGAAGGCCGCGCCGGGAGCGGTGTTGCCGTATCCATAGCCCATCGTGCCCTGCGGCCCATAGCCGCCCATGTGTCCGGGGCCCCAGCCCATGCCCGGGCCGTATCCATGGCCCATCATGCCCTGCGGCCCGTAGCCGCCCATTTGGCCACCCCAGCCCATGCCGTAGCCCGTGCCCGGGCCGTAGCCGTAGCCCTCGGGATGCGCGCTGACCATCGCGGCGCCGAGGCCCAGCGTCAAAGCAGTGCCGACGCCGAGTGCGATTTTGGTGATCCGTTTCATGATTCTCTCCGTTGGTTGATAGGGGAACTTTGCAACGGTTCCCATTGCAACACCCGGGCGTAACGGGCCGGTTTGGATTTTGTAGCGCGCCGTAGCCTCCGCTCGGCCTGTTACGCTAGGCTACAAATCCGTCTTTTCGGTCGGCCGCAACCGGTTATAAATGCTGTCATGGACACCCACGACCATATCCTGATCGTCGACGACGACGCGGACATCCGCGACCTGCTGGGCGACTATTTGGGCAAGAACGGCTATCGCGCCAGCGTGGCCGCGGACGGCAAGGCGATGTGGGCGGCGCTCGCGCGCGGCAAGGTCGACCTCATCGTGCTCGACCTGATGCTGCCGGGGGAGGACGGCCTGACGCTGTGCCGCAAGCTGCGCAGCGAAGCCGACACGCCGGTGATCATGCTTACTTCGCTGGGCGAGGAGACCGACCGCATCGTCGGGCTCGAGATGGGCGCCGACGATTACCTGTCTAAGCCGTTCAGCCCGCGCGAGCTGGTTGCACGGATCAAGAGCGTGCTGCGGCGCGCGCGCAGCCTGCCGCGCAACCTGCGTGCCGACGAAGCGAGCGAGATCGCTTTCGCCGGCTGGCGCCTGCTCACCGGCCCGCGCCACCTGGTCTCTGCCAAGGGCGTGGTCACGTCGCTCAGCGGCGGCGAATACCAGATGCTGAGGATTCTGCTCAGCCATCCCAACCACGTGCTCTCGCGCGACCAGCTCATGGTGCTGTCCAAGGGGCACGAGGCAGATCCGATGGATCGCAGCATCGACATCCAGATTAGCCGGCTGCGCCACCGCTTGCAGGACGACCCGTCGGACCCGAAGATCATCAAGACGGTGCGCGGCGAGGGCTACCTGCTCGCGGTGCCGGTCGAGGTGAAACGCTAGCGGGGCATGCGATGACATGGCTCTTGCCGCGGAGCATTTTCGGTCGCCTCGTCGTGGTGCTGCTCGGCGGCCTGATTGTCGCGCAGTTGGCCGCCGCGTACATCAACCTGGCCGAGCGCGATCGCCTGCTCTACCGGGCTGGCGGCATGCAGCTTGCGCAGCGCATCGCCGACATTGCCCGCTTGCTCGACTCGGTCGCGCCGCAGGAGCGGCGCCGCATCGCTGCGGTGTTCAACGCGCCGCCGCTCGCCGTTTCGCTCGATCGCCCGCCGCTTGCCGAGGACAAGCTGGGCGACGGGCAAAGCTCCGTTTTTGCCAGTGTGCTGCGCTACGCCTTGGGCGCGGATATGCCGGTCAGGCTGATGAAGCGGGCCTGGGGCTTCGCGCCGCCGCCGGGCGCGCCAATGATGGGACAGTCGATGATGGGGCCCTCGATGATGGGACAGCCGATGGCTGGCCACGCCACCCCGGGCATACCGCCGGGCGGCGCCTCCTACCTGGTGCAGATCACCCTGCGCGACGGCACGCTCGTCACGTTCGACTCGTACCTGTCGCCGCAGGAAGGCTCGATTCCGCTGCGGCTTGGGCTTTCGTTGCTGGTGCTGCTCGGCGCGGTGATCGTACTTTCCCTCGTCGCGGTGCGCTGGGTCACCGGACCGCTCTCGGCGCTCGCCACGGCGGCGGAAAAGCTCGGCAGGGACATTGATCGCCCCCCGCTGGACGAGAACGGCCCGCTCGAGGTGCGGCGCGCGGCGAGCGCCTTCAACCTTATGCAGCAGCGCCTGTCGCGCTTTCTGGCCGACCGCGCGCGCGTCCTTACCGCGATGTCGCACGATCTGAAGACGCCGCTCACCCGTCTGCGCCTGCGCATGGAGACGGTGAAGGATCCCGTACTGCGCGCCAAGATAGAGAAGGACCTGGACGAGATGCAATCGATGGTCACCCAGACGCTGGACTACATGCGCGACTCGAGCCGGGGCGAGTCCGCGCAGCAGATCGATCTGATGGCGCTGCTCGAAACACTGCAGATCGATTTTCGCGACACGGGCAACGCGGTCGAGATCAAGGGCGCCATCGCGCAGCCCTATGTCGGCCGCCCGCTTGCGCTGCGTCGCTGCCTCACCAACCTTGTGGAGAACGCGATCCGCTACGGTGGGCGTGCGATGATCGAGGTGGAAGACACGGCGGAGCAGGTCGTGGTGCGCATCATCGACGACGGACCCGGCATGGCGGACGAGGAGCTCGAGCGGGCGTTCGAGCCCTTCTACCGCGGCGAGCGCTCGCGCAGCCGGGAGACCGGCGGCACCGGGCTCGGCCTGGGCATCGCGCGCAACGTCGCACGCGCGCACGGCGGCGAACTGGTGCTGAAGAACCGTCCCGGCCGCGGGCTGGAGGCGATTCTCACCTTGCCGCGGCAGGACAACTGAGAGGAACGCTGGATGAGCGACAGACTCAAGAACAAGGTGGCGCTGGTGCTGGGCGCCGGGTCCGTAGGCGAGGGCGTCGGCAACGGGCGCGCGATCTGCGTTCTGTTCGGGCGCGAGGGCGCGAAACTGGTCGGCGCGGACGTGAACCTCGTGGCGGCAGAGGAAACTGCGCGCCTGGTGAAGGCCGAGGGCGCGACGATGACGGCGCTTGCGGTGGATGTGACCAGGGAGGCGGACCTCAGGCGTGCGCTGGACGAAACGCTCGCGCGCCACGGCCGGATCGACATCCTGGTCAACAACGTCGGCGGCAGCATCCCGGGCGGGCCGGAGGAAATCGAGCCGGACGCCTGGCGCGCGCAGTTCGAGTTCAACCTGCACTACGTCTACCAGTCGATCCGCATGGTGGCGCCGCTGATGGCGAAGCAGGGCGGCGGGGCGATCGTCAACCTGTCCTCGATCGCAGGCTTGCGCCATCTCGGCAACGATCTGGCGGCCTACGCGGCGTCCAAGGCGGGGCTGCAGCACTTTTCGCGCGTCGCGGCGGTGCGCTACGCGCCCGTGGGCGTGCGGATCAACACCGTGATTCCGGGGCTGATGAACACCCCGTTGGTTGCCCAGCGGCTGGCCAAGTCGCAGGGCGGCGATGCGGCGGCGCTGATCGCCAAGCGCAACGCGAGAACGCCGACCGGCAAGATGGGCGATGCCTGGGACGTGGCCTGGGCGGCGGTCTACCTTGCCTCGGACGAAGCCAAGTTCGTCACCGGGGCCGAGATCGTAGTCGACGGCGGGCTGACCGCGACCACACGCGGCGGCTAGCGAAGGAGGAGGCAAGCAGATGGACCTGAACCTGAAAGGGCGGCGCGCGCTCGTTACCGGCTCCACCGCCGGCATCGGCTACGCGATCGCAAAGGGCCTCGCGGCCGAGGGCGCGCGCGTTACGCTCACCGGGCGCAGCCAGGCGTCGGTCGATCGGGCGCTCGAGCGCCTGCGAGCGGCGGTGCCCGACGCCGCGGCAGACGGCGTCGCCGCCGACTGCGCGAGCGTCGCCGGCGCGGAGCAGGTTTTCGCGCGCGTGCCGGCGTGCGACATTCTGGTCAACAACCTGGGCATCTACGAGCGCAAGGCGTTGTTCGACATTTCCGATGCTGACTGGCAGCACCTGTTCGAGGTGAACGTGATGAGCGGGATTCGCTTCGCGCGCTACTACGCGCCGGCGATGGCGCAGCGCGGTTGGGGTCGGGTGATCTTCGTCTCGAGCGAGTCGGCGCTCAACATCCCGAAGGAGATGATCCACTACGGGACGACGAAGACCGCCCAGCTCGCGATCTCGCGCGGCCTGGCGATGGAACTCGCGGGCACGGGGGTAACCGTGAACGCGCTGCTGCCCGGGCCAACCCGCACCGAGACCACCGACCGGCTGCGGGCCGAGCGCGCCAAGGCCGCCGGCAAGACAGTCGAAGAAATCGAGCGCGAATTTTTCGTCAATTTTCGCCCGACATCGCTGCTCAAGCGCTTCACCTCTTCCGAGGAGGTGGCGAACCTCGCCGTCTATCTTTGTGGCGAGGGCGCCTCGGCCACCACCGGCGCCGCGCTGCGGGTGGACGGCGGCACCGTCAACCAGATCATGTAGCGGGGCTCTAGCGGCCGATGCGGTTATGCAGCGCGCCGATGCCTTCGACCTCGGTCTCCAGCACGTCGCCCGCGCGCATGAACTCGGGCGGTGTGCGCGCGTGGCCGACACCGGCCGGGGTGCCGGTCGAGATGACGTCGCCGGTCTCGAGCGTCAGCCCCGCGGAGAGCTCGGCGATGATGCGGGGGATGCGGAAATACATGTGACGGGTGCTGGAATCCTGCTTGAGCACCCCGTTCAGGCGGCAGGTGACGCGCAGGACATGCGGATCCGGCACTTCGTCGGCAGTCACGATCCAGGGGCCCATCGGACAGGTCCCGTCCAGGCTCTTGCCTTTGAACCACTGCTGCCCGTGCTGGCGCTGCACCTCGCGCGCCGAGACGTCGTTGATGACCGTGTAGCCATAGACGTACTTCAGCGCATCGGCTTCGTCGATGTCGCGCCCGCCGCGCCCGATGACGACGCCGAGCTCGACCTCCCAGTCCAGCTTCCCGGTCACGCCCGGGTGCAGCGGGATCGAGTCGAAAGGTCCGTTGACGGCGGTCGGCGCCTTGGTGAAGAAGGCCGGGTGGGCGGGCATGTCCTGTACGTGCGGACGCGCCTTGGCGCCCTCCTCGAAGTGCTCGAGGTAATTCCAGCCGACGCAGAATACGTTCTTGCGCGGGCGCGGGATCGGCGCGAGCAGGCGCAGTGTGCCGAGGGCGAGCCCCTTGGCGGAGTATCCGCGGATCAGCTTGCGCAGCGCCGCGAGCCCTGCGCGCCCCGCGGCGACGAGCGACAGCATGTCGCCCGCGTCGAACGGCAGGTGCACGCGCGCGCGCCGCGCCGCCGCCCCGACGTCGAGCACGCGCCCGTTGGCGAGTAGCACGCCGACGCGCGGCGTCCCGCCCCGCTTGGGCCTGAAGGTCAGGAGGCGCACGGGAGGCTCATCAGGCGCCGTTCCTGGGCCGCTGCGCCGACTTGGGCCGGAAAGCCTTGACCACTTCTTCGCGGGTCTCGACGTACGGCCCGCCGATCAGGTCGACGCAGTACGGCACGGCGGCGAAGATGCCGTGCACGAGCGGCTTGCCCGAAGGGTCCTTGAGGCCCTCGAGAGTCTCCTTGATCGACTTGGGCTGTCCGGGCAGGTTGATGATCAGGGCTTGGCCGCGGATCACCGCGACCTGGCGCGACAGGATCGCGGTCGGCACGAACTGCAGGCTGATTTGCCGCATCTGCTCGCCGAAGCCCGGCATGACCTTGTCGGCGACGGCGAGCGTCGCCTCGGGCGTGACGTCGCGCCTGGCGGGCCCGGTGCCGCCGGTGGTGAGAACCAGGTGGCAGCCCCGCTGGTCGACCAGCTCCTTGAGCGTTGCCTCGATCACGGCTTGCTCGTCCGCGATCAGGCGCGTCTCGTCGCGCCAGGCCGGGGACGCGATCGCCGCGCTCAGCCAGTCCTTGAGCGCGGGAATGCCCTCGTCCTTGTAGACGCCCTTCGAGGCGCGGTCGCTTATCGAGACAAGGCCGACGATCAGTTCGGTTTCCATGGCGTTATTTTACGGCGTAGAAATCGATCCGCACCGCCGCGGCGAGCCGCTCGCCGCGGCCGACGCACACGATGCGGTTGAGCCAGGCGTAGCGCGCGTCGCCGGTCTCGAACCACGGCGTGGTGCGCATGTAGTACAGCGCCGGGTCGACCGCCTCGCCCCTAGCCAGGCGCGCAAGCACCTCGGGCGGACCGTGCCGGTAACCCTGGTTACGTACGTAGACGAGTGCCCCATCGTGCGTTTCCACCGTGTAGCGCGCATCCAGGAAAGCGACGCCGTCCGGCCGCACGATCTGCCAGTCGGCTCCGCCGGGCAGGACCCTTCCCGAAAGGCGCGGGCCGCTAAGCGTCCCGCCGGTGATGGGGATGATGCGACGCCGGCCCTGAGGGCCGTCGCCGAGCTCCTGCGCCGGCGCGAGCGTGATCTCGGCGCGGAACAGCGGCTCGAACTCAAGGGCGGCTGGTGTCATCGTCGGGCCTCGTCCGCCTGGCGCAGGACGCGGAACAAATCGCGGAAAGCGTGCGGCGGGTGCCCTTCCTTTTGCTCGCGGCGTGCGTTGCGGATCAGCGCCCGCAGCGCCTGCAGATCGGCCGCCGGGTGCTCGCGCGCGAACTCGGTCAGAGCCTCGTCGTCCTCCAGCAACCGGCTGCGCAGCTGCTCCAGGCGCCGGTGGCGCGCCGCCTCCGCGGCGGAGCGCCCCTCGATGCGATCGAGCTCGGCCCGGATCGGCTCAGGGTCGACGTCGCGCATCAGGCGCCCGATGTACTGCAGCTGGCGGCGCTTGCCTTCGCGGCTGGTGATGCGCCGCATCTCGGTGATCGCCTGCGCCAGCGAATCGGGCAGGGAGATCGACGCAAGCGATCCGTCGGGCAGGGCGACCAGCGCCGCGCCGAGCGCCTGCAGCTCGTGCATTGCCTGCTTCTTGCGCGTCTTGCTCGGGATCTCGTCCTGCATCGCGCTGCTATCATAGCGCGCCATGACAAACAGCCATCGATTCACCTACAGCGCCGTGCAGCTGCAGGAGTTCGCCGCCGCGATCGTCGGGCACGCAAAGCGGCTGGGCGCGAGTGCCTGCGAGTGCGACGTTTCCGAAGGCCGCGGCCTGTCGGTAACCGTGCGTAAGGGCGCGGTCGAGACGATCGAGCATAACCGCGACAAGGGCATCGGCGTCACGGTTTACGTCGGCGAACGCCCGCACGCGCGACGCGGCCACGCCAGCACCTCGGACTTCTCGCCCACCGCGCTCGAGCAGACGGTGAGTGCCGCGCTCGCGATCGCGCGCCACACCGCGGAGGACGACTGCGCGGGTCTGCCGGAGCCCGCGCTGCTCGCGTGCGAGATTCCCGATCTCGACCTGTTCCATCCCTGGGACCTCGATACGGAGCAGGCGATCGGCATCGCGCGGCGCTGCGAGGCGGCGGCTTTCGCGCTGTCGAAGAAGCTCAACAATTCCGAGGGCGCATCGCTTTCGACGCAGCAATCGCAGTTCGTCTTCGCCAACAGCCTCGGCTTCATGGGCGGCTTTCCCACCTCGCGCCATTCTCTGTGGTGTTCGGTGATCGCCGAGGACAAGGGGCTAATGCAGCGCGACGATTGGTACAGCGCGCACCGCGTGGCGTCGCGGCTGGCCGACCCCGAGGCGCTCGGACGCTACGCCGGCCAGCGTGCGCTCGCGCGCCTCGGAGCGCGCAAGATTGCCACCTGCAAGGCGCCGGTGCTGTTCGAGGCGCCGATCGCCACGCAACTGATCGGCTCCTTCGTCGCCGCAGCGAGCGGCGGCAGCCTCTACCGCAAGGCTTCGTTCCTGGTCGATGCGCTCGGCAAGCAGGTCTTCTCGCCCGTCGTCAGCATCGATGAACGGCCGCACGAGCCGCAGGCACTCGCCAGTTCGGCGTTCGACGAGGAAGGCGTGGCGACTCGGGCACGCAGCGTGGTGCGCGACGGGACGCTCGAGGGCTACTTCCTCGGTTGCTACTCGGCGCGCAAGCTGGGCATGCATACCACCGGCAGCGCGGGCGGGAACCACAATCTCGTGATACGGCAGAGCAAGGCGCCAGGGCCGGACTTTGCCGGTATGCTGCGGGCGATGGGCCGCGGGCTGCTGGTGACCGAGCTGATGGGCCATGGTGTCAATCTCATAACCGGCGATTACTCGCGCGGCGCAGCAGGCTACTGGGTTGATGGAGGCGAGATCCGCTTTCCGGTCGAGGAGATTACAATCGCCGGCAACCTGCGCGACATTCTGCCGGGCGTGGTTGCCGTGGGCAGTGACGAGGTGGTGCGCGGCGCGCGGCGCTCGGGGTCGATTCTGGTGGACAGCATGACCATCGCGGGCAACTGAGCGCGGGCGAACATTCGCCCGCGGAGAATGTCAAAACGCTCATGAAACCCGTCAAATGGCGACGCGATCGGGTCCTCGGGCGGCTGAGCGTGGGCGCAATCGTCGGCGCGATGCTGCTCATGCTGTGGGCCTGGTCGGTGCTCGAACCCGGCAAGGAGGGCGGCGCGAGCGAGGCTGCGGCCTCGAGCCGCTGGGCGACCGGATTCTCGCCCTGACTGGCGCGCTGGCTGCCGTTTTCGGCTAGGTGAAATCCAGGCGGGTGTCGAGCAGCACGCCGTAAATATCGATCGACTCGCGCCGCGCGAGCTGCAGCGGCGGCAGCTCGTTCGCTTCCAGCTCGGAATTCGCGCCACCGAGTGCGTCCATGACCGCTGCGGACAGCACGAACTCCCCCGCGCGGGCGCGGTGCAGCAGGCGCTCCGCAATACTCACGCAATCGCCGAAGGCGACCAACTGCGCGGCGCCGTCGGGCCCCGCCATGCCGAACACCGTGTCGCCCAGGTGCAGCCCCATTGCCACCGCAGTCATCAGCCCGTACTCGCGCTGCCAGGATTCGGCGATGGCGCCAAATTCGCGCTGGATCCGCTGCGCCGCGGCCACCGCCTGGCTCGCCTGTTCGGGCCGAGCGCCGCCGCGAAACGCGGCGATCAGGGTGTCGTTGCGCACGCCGAATACTTCTCCGCCGTTGCCTTCGACCGCATCGGCCACGAGGGCGAAGAATCCGCTCGCAAGGTCGAGCACCTTCTGCGGCTCGAGCATTTCCGACATGCGGGTGAAGTTGCGCAGCTCGGCGAATAGCACGATCGCGGGGCTGCGTTCCGTGGCAACGCCCCTGCGTTCGGTCAGCGCGGACATTTCGATGCCTCCCATCGTTTTCCTCTGTTGCGGTGCGGCGCGACCATCATAGTTCTGCGTAAAACCGCATTGGAGGAAGGATTTCCTGCTCCGTCCCGTCCGTTGACGAATGGCGCCGCGGGCCCGACGGGCGGGGGTCGCGTGACCTATTGCGCAAATGCGAGCGTAACTCTTTTGTTCCGTTTTCCCTCCGAGCGGATTTTGGACACCGTCAAGCGGCCGATTTCGCTCGTGTTGGCGACGTGCGTGCCGCCGCAGGCCTGCAGGTCCACGCTCGGGATCTCCAGCAGGCGCACCCGCCCTTCGCCGCGCGGCGGCGCCACCGACATGGTGCGCACCAGCTCGGGCCGGGCATCAAGCTCCGCCTCGCTTACCCAGCGCGCGCGTGCCGCGTGGCCTGCCGCGACGAGCGCGTTCAGGCCCGCCTCGATCTCCTCCTTCACCAGCCGTTCCATCTCTACGTCGAAATCCAGATGCGCCTTGTCGGCGGCGATGCGCCCACCGGTGACCGGCGCGCGCACCACGGCGCACAGCAGGTGCAGCGCGGTGTGAAAGCGCATGTGGCGGTAGCGACGCTCCCAGTCGATCTCGACCTCGAGCGGCGTACCGGGAGGCGGGAGCGGCGCGCCGGGCTCGACGACGTGCAGCACGCGCTCGCCATCCTCGCCCTTGCGCGCGTCGGCGACGCGCAGGTCTCCGATCCTGCCGCTGTCGCCGGGCTGTCCGCCGCCCGCGGGATAGAACACGGTGCGGTCGAGCTCGACCGCGTCCCCGTGCAGCGCAACCACCGTCGCGCTGCAGGACTTGAGGTAGGCGTCGTCGCGGAACAGCAGTTCGGTCATCCGTAGAGCACGAACAGGCACACCGCGACCACCACCAGGGCTCCGGCGGCGAAGAAAGCCACGGAGGAACTCGGCAATGTCGGCATGTCGGAATCGGGCGGCACTGGCTCGGGGTGGTGCTCATCGTGTTCCTCGTGCTCCGAGTGCCCGGGCCCGGCGTGTGCACCGGCGACCTTGTCGTTGAAAGCCTGGAAGAAGTCGTTTGCGATCTTCTTCGCCGCCGCGTCGACCAGGCGCGAGCCGATCTGCGCCAGCTTGCCCCCTACGCTCGCCTTGACGCTGTATGCCAGCCGGGTGCCATCGCCCTCGGGCGCAAGGCGTACTTGCGCACCGCCCTTGCCGAAGCCCGCGGCGCCGCCCTGGCCTTCGAACGCGATCGAGTACGAATTCGGCGGGTCGAGGTCGGATAGGGCCAGCTTGCCCTTGAACTTCGCGCTCACCGGCCCGACGCGCGCCACCATCAGCACCAGGTACTCGTTCTCGCCGGTCTTCTCTATCGAGTCGCAGCCTGGAACGCAGGCCTTGAGGATCTCGGGGTCGTTCAGCGCGTCCCAGGTTTGCTGCTGCGACGCAGGGATCAGCTGCTCGCCGGTCATCTCCATGCGCGTTTCTCCTGATGAGTTCGGGTAAGCGGCCGGTTCAGCGTATGCGCCAGATCGACCAAGCTTTTCAGATTATGCACCGGCAGGAACAGGTCGACGTGCGGCAGCATAGCGCGCACGCCGGCGGGGCGCGCCTCGAACTGCTCGTAGCGCAGCAGCGGGTTGAGCCACACCAGGTAGCGGCTGGACTTCGCCAGCCGGTCCATTTCGTCCGACAAACCCTCGCCCGCCTCGCGGTCGAGGCCGTCCGACACCAGCAGCACGCAGGCGTTCTGGCCCAGCACGCGGCGTCCCCAGCGCCAGTTGAATTCGCGCAGGCACATCCCGATGCGGGTGCCGCCGGACCAGTCCTTGATCGCATCGGCGACCTTCGCCATCGCAACGTCGACGTCGCGATGGCGCAGCTGGCGCGTGACGTTGGTGAGCCGGGTGCCGAATACGAACACCGAAACCCGGTCGCGGTCATTGGTGATGGCGTGCAGGAAATGCAGGAACATGCGGGCGTAGGGATTCATCGAGCCCGATATGTCGCACAGCACCACCAGGGGCGGGTGCTCCCGGCCGGGCGCGCTTCGCACCAGCGGAATCACGTCGCCGCCCTCGCGCAGGCTCTCGCGCAGGGTGGCGCGCAAGTCGACGCGCCGTCCGCGCTCGCTCGGGGAATGACGCCGGGTGCGGATCTGCGGCAGCGGAAGGCGCAGCTGGGCGATCATCTTCTTCGCCTCGGCCAGCTCGGCCGCGGACATGGTGTCGAAATCCATGCGCTGCAGAACTTCGCTGGTGGAAAAGGTCAGCTTGGCGTCCAGTTCGATCTCCTGCTCCCCGGGCTCGCGCGGCTCCTGCTTCTGGTTGGCGAACAGCGCGTCGGTCAGGCGCTGCGACTGCTGCTCCTCGTCCTTGCCGGCGCGGCCGTAGGTCTTGGGCAGCAGAAGCTGCATCATCTTTTCCATCAGCTTCGGGTCGCGCCAGAAGATGCGGAACGCCTGGTCGAAGATCGGGCGCTGCTCCTCGCGCGAGAGCAGCACGCTCGACATGGTCCAGTACCAGTCGTCGCGGCGCGCGGCACCCGCGATTTCGAGCGCGCGCACGCAATCGACCACCCGGTCCGGGCCGATGCGCAGCCCTGCTGCCCGCAGCAGGCGGGCAAAGTGCATCACGTTCTCCGCCAGGCGGCCGGCGCCGGGGCCGGTTGCGTCGATCTCGAGGCCGGGCAGCATGTCAGGCCTTGGCTTTCGCCGTCGCGCCGGCCGAGAGGGGGGATTCGCGCGCTAGGTGCTCGACCTCGCGCGAAGCGATGACGCGGTTCTCGTTCACGAACTGCTCGTGATTGCGCTCGACCTCGTCCAGCCGATAGACGTAGTTGACCATCAGGCCCGCGGAGCGCGCGATGCCGTTGTCGGAGGTGTCGCCGAGCCAGTTGATGCGCTCCAGGCGCGCGCCGTTTCCGAGGTGAAAGCGCGCTACCGGATCCAGAGGCTGGCTGCCCTGCTTGGCATGCAGCAGGTAATAAGCGCACAGTTGCTGCAGCAGCGCGGGCAGCGGATCGGACTTCTTCGCCTGCTGCCAGCCCGGCTGCGCCAGTGCCTCGATGCCCGCGACGTGCTGGCGCTCGAGCCACTGCCTGAAGCCGGGCAGCGGCGACAGCGTGGCGAAGCTGCGCAACTGCGGCAGTTCGCGCTGCAGCTCGACCGCGACCTGCTTGATCAGGAAATTGCCGAACGAGATTCCGCGCAGGCCGTCCTGGCAATTGGTGATCGAGTAAAACACCGCGCAGCGGGCCTCGTCCGTGTCGCCGACGGGCGTGTCGACGTCCAGCAGCGGCTGCACCCGGGTGGACATGCTGCGCGCGAGCGCGACCTCGATGAAGATCAGCGGCTCGTCGGGCAGCGCGGGGTGAAAGAAGGCGAAGCTGCGCCGGTCCGCTTCGAGCCGCCGGCGCAGATCGGGCCAACCCTTGATTTCATGCACCGCCTCGTACGCGATCAGCTTCTCCAGCACCATGGCGGAAGTGCGCCAATCGATGCGCTCCAGGACCAGGAACCCGCGGTTGAACCACGAGCGCAGCAGGTGCAGCAGGTCGAAGTCGAGCGCCGCCCACTCGGGGTGCGCGCGCAGGCCCCGCAGCAGCCGGCGCCGCAACTCGACCACCGCGGCGGTGCCGCCTGGGGACATGTTCAGGCGCCGGAACAGTTCCTGGCGCGGCGGCTCGGCCGTCTCCTGCAGGCGGATGAGCGTTGCGGGGCCCGGCTCGCGGCGATAGGCGTCGGCGGCCTTGCCGACCCGCTCCGGCTCGGGGGAAAAATCGCGCGTCAGCGCGTCGAACATCGCATCGCGCTCGTCGCGATCGAGCGCGAGGCAGGCGTCGAGCGCCTGGCGCGCGAGCGCGGTACCCGTCGCCTCGCCGCGCTCCGACAGCAGCGCGCGGCAGTGCGCGATCGCTTTGCGCGCGCCGCCGCCTCCGGTGGCGCGCTCCGCGGCGCCCCACAGCCGGCCGAGGAAAGTCGGTACCCGCATGGCCTCGGAATCAGGCCGTGGCCGCGGCCTTGGATTCGGCCACCAGGCGCGTGGCCTCCTCGCCGGCGATCTTCTCGATGTCGTCCTGGTACTTGAGCAACACGCCGAGCGTGTTGTTGACCGTTTCCGGGTCGAGGGCAATGCGGTCGAGCGCGACAAGGCAGTTTGCCCAGTCGATGGTCTCGGCGACCCCCGGCAGCTTGAACAGCTCGACGCCGCGCAGCCGCTGCACGAACGCCACCACTTCGCTGGACAGGCCGGCCGAGGCTTTCGGCGCCTTGCGCCTGAGAATCTCGAGCTCGCGCGCGGCGTCGGGATAGTCGACCCAGTGGTAAAAACAGCGCCGCTTGACCGCGTCGTGGATCTCGCGCGTACGGTTCGAGGTGATCACCACGATCGGCGGCTCGGTGGCGCGCAGCGTGCCGGTCTCCGGGATAGAGATCTGCCAATCCGACAGCACTTCGAGCAGGTAGGCCTCGAACGGCTCGTCGGTGCGGTCGAGCTCGTCGATCAGCAGCACCGGCGCCTTGCCGGGCTTGCCTTCGAGCGCGCGCGCCAGCGGACGCTTGACCAGGAAGCGCTCGGAAAAGATGTCCTGCGCGAGCTTCTCCTTGGACTTCTCTCCCGAGGCCTCGGCGAGCCGGATCTCGATCATCTGGCGCGAGTAGTTCCACTCGTAGGCCGCCTGCGCGATATCCAGCCCTTCGTAGCACTGCAGGCGGATCAGCTCGCGTCCCAGCGCCTGTGCGATCACCTTGGCGATCTCGGTCTTGCCGACGCCCGCCTCGCCCTCGAGGAACAGCGGCCGCTGCATCGCCAGCGACAGGTAGAGCGCGGTGGCGAGGCTGCGCTCGGCGACGTAGTCGGACGCGGCCAGCAGCTCCTGGGTTTCGTCGATGGATTTCGGCAATGGGCGAGGCATGGCGGGATGTCCTGCAAAAGCGACATTGTAGAAAAGAAACGGCCCGCCGGGGCGGGCCGTTCGCCTGCAAAGAGCGGTTTGGACTACTTCAGCGCCGCCTCGACCGCTCGCTTGGCCATCACGCCGATCAGATGGGCGCGGTATTCGGCGCTCGCGTGCAAATCGCTGTTGAGGCCGTCAGCCTTGACCTTGACGCTGGCGACCGAATCTGGCGCGAACTTCGCGCCGAGCGCCTTTTCCATCTCGCTCTGGCGGAACACGCTCGAACCGGCGCCGGTCACCGCGACGCGCACGCCGCTGCCGGTGTCGGCCACGAACACGCCGACGATAGCGAAGCGCGAGGCCGGGTTCTTGAACTTCACGTAGGCGGCGCGCTTGGGCACCGGGAACGAGACCTGGGTGATGATCTCGCCGGCCTGGAGCGCGGTCTCGAACATGCCCTTGAAAAACTCGTCGGCCGCAATCTTGCGCTTGTTGGTGACTACGGTCGCGCCCAGGCCGAGCACCGCGGCCGGGTAATCGGCGGCCGGATCATTGTTGGCGAGCGACCCTCCGATCGTGCCCTGGTTGCGCACCTGCCGGTCGCCGATCATCTCGGCCAGCGCGGCGAGCGCGGGGATCGCCTTCTTCACCTCGGCTGAGGCCGCGACTTCAGCGTGGCGCGCCATCGCGCCGACGGTAACGGTCTTGCCGTCGGACTTGATCCCGCGCAGCTCGGCGATCTCGCTCAGATCCACGAGGTCGCTCGGCGCCGACAGGCGCAGCTTCATCGCCTGCACCAGGCTCTGGCCGCCGGCGAGCAGCTTGGCGTCGTCGCCTTTGCCCGCCAGCTTGGCCGCGTCGGCGAGCGAGGAAGGTCGGTGGTATTCGAATGCGTGCATGGTGTTCTCCTTGGTTCTTTCTTATGCTGCTTTTCTGTTGGCGCGGATCGCCTTCCACACCGTCTCGGCGGTGGCGGGCATCGGCAGGTCCTTGATCCCGAGCGCGTCGGTGATCGCGTTCATCACTGCCGGCGGGGCACCGATCGCGCCGGCCTCGCCGCAGCCCTTGACCCCGAGCGGGTTGTGGGTGCAAGGCGTCTCGCGCGTGTCGAGCTGGTACGAGGGCACGTCGTCGGCGCGCGGGATGCAGTAATCGCCGAACGAGCCGGTGACCAGCTGTCCGCTCTCTGGGTCGTAGTGGCAGCCTTCGGTCATCGCCTGGCCGATGCCTTGCGTCAGGCCTCCGTGCACTTGGCCCTCGACGATCATCGGGTTGATGATCGTGCCGAAGTCGTCCACTGCGGAGAACCGCTCCACTTTCGTGACACCAGTGTCCGGGTCAATTTCCACCTCGCACACGTAGCTTCCGGCCGGAAAGGTGAAGTTGGTCGGGTCGTAGAACGCGTTTTCGTTCAGCCCCGGCTCGAGCTTGTCCAGCGGGTAGTTGTGCGGCACGTAGGCCGCGAACGCCACCTCGCCGAACAACTTCTGCTTGTCGGTGCCGGCGACCTTGAACACGCCCTTGTCGTACTCGATGTCGCTCTCGGCCGCTTCCATCAGGTGGGCTGCGATCTTCTTGCCCTTGGCGATGACCTTGTCGAGCGCCTTGACGATCGCAGTGCCGCCCACCGCAATCGAACGCGAGCCGTAGGTGCCCATACCGAACAGGACCTTGGACGTGTCGCCGTGCACGATATCGACGTTCTCGATCGGCATGCCGAGCTTGTCGGCGACCACCTGAGCGAAGGTCGTCTCGTGGCCCTGGCCGTGCGAGTGCGAGCCGGTAAACACCGTTACGCTACCAGTCGGGTGGACGCGGATCTCGCCCGCCTCGAACAGCCCTGCGCGCGCGCCGAGCGCGCCGGCGATGTTCGACGGTGCGATGCCGCAGGCTTCGATGTACGTCGCATATCCCAAGCCACGCAGCTTGCCGCGCTTGGCCGCTTCCTCCTTTCTCTTCGGGAACCCAGCCACGTCGGCCATCTTCATCACGGCGCCGAGTGTTGCTTCGTAATCGCCAGTGTCGTACATCAGGGCGACCGGCGTCTGATAGGGGAAGGTCTTGATGAAGTTGCGCCGCCGGATCTCGGCCGGGTCGAGCTTCATCTCGCGCGCCGCGGTCTCGACCAGGCGCTCGACCACGTAGGTTGCCTCCGGGCGGCCGGCACCGCGATAGGCGTCGACCGGCGCGGTGTTGGTGAACACCGCGGTCACCTCGCAAAAGATCGCCGGCGTGGCGTACTGCCCGGCGAGAAGCGTCGCGTACAGGATGGTCGGGACGCACGAGGCGAACGTCGACAGGTAAGCGCCCACATTTGCCGTGGTATGCACCCGCATGGCGAGGAACTTGCCATCCTTGTCCATCGCCAGCTCGGCCACCGTGTGGTGGTCGCGGCCGTGGGCGTCGGAGACGAAGGATTCGCTGCGCTCGGCGGTCCACTTTACCGGTCGGCCGAGTTGGCGCGAGGCCCAGGTGACCACCACGTCCTCGGCGTAGAGGTAGATCTTGGAGCCGAAGCCGCCCCCGACGTCGGGCGCCACCACGCGCACCTTGTGCTCGGGCAGGCCGAGCACGAACGCGGTCATCAGCAGACGCTCGACGTGCGGGTTCTGGCTCGCGACGTAGAGCGTGTAGCTGTCGTCGGCGCGCGAATAGGTCGCGTTCGCCGCGCGCGGCTCGATCGCGTTGGGGATCAGGCGGTTGTTGATGAACTCGAGCTTGGTTACGTGCGCCGCCTTGGCGAACGCCGCGTCGACCGCGGCCTGGTCGCCAATGGCCCAGGTGTAGCACTTGTTGTCGGGCGCGATGTCGTGCAGCGCCGGCGCGCCCTTTTGCGTCGCCTTGGACGCATCGACCACTGCGGGCAGCACGTCGTAGTCGACCTCGACCAGCTCGGCGGCGTCGCGCGCCGCGTCTTGCGTCTCGGCGATCACTACCGCGACGTGGTCGCCGACGTAGCGCGCCTTGCCCTGCGCGAGCGGCGGGTGCGGCGGCTCCTTCATCGGCTGGCCGTCGGTGCCGGTGATCAGCCAGCCGCAGGGCAGCCCGCCGACCTTGCCGGCGGCGAGGTCCTCGCCGGTGTAGACCGCCAGCACGCCGGGCGCCTTGAGCGCCTTGTCCTTCTTGATCGACTTGATCTTGGCGTGCGCGTGCGGCGAGCGCACGAACGCAGCGTGGGTTTGCCCGGGCAGGGCGATGTCGTCGGTGTATTGCCCGGCGCCGGTGAGGAAGCGGTAGTCCTCTTTGCGCTCGACCCGAGCGCCGATCAGGGATGCGGTCATGGCTGGGTCTCCTGGTTCTACTTGGCGGAGGCCATGGCCTTGGAACCGGCCATGATCGCCTTGACGATGTTGTGGTAGCCCGTGCAGCGGCACAGGTTGCCGTCGAGCGCCTCGCGCACTTCCTTCTCGCTGGCGCCGGGATGATTCTTGGCCAAGTCGATCGCGCTCATCACCATCCCGGGGGTGCAGAAGCCGCACTGCAGGCCGTGATGCTCCTTGAACGCTGCCTGCATCGGGTGCAGCGTGCCGTCGGCCTTGGCTACTCCCTCGATGGTCATGACGTCGGCGCCCTCGGCCTGCATCGCCAGGATCGAGCACGACTTCACCGCCTTGCCGTTCATCTGCACCGTGCAGGCCCCGCACTGGGCGGTGTCGCATCCCACGTGAGTGCCGGTGAGACGAAGCTGTTCGCGAATAAACGTCACCAGCAGGGTGCGCGCCTCGACCTCGGCCGAAACGGCCTTGCCGTTGACCTTCATGGATACTTTGACTGCCATGTTGCCTCCTTCCGGAATGGTTCTTCTGTGCCCGGGAATCGCCCCGCCGGCAATTCTCTGGGGTGGAATCTGCGGCGGGGGTATGACCGTAGCGTGACTGACCGACGCGCACATCGTAGCGAAGCGCTCCGGTGTCGGCAATGTTGCGCTGCGGGACGAGGCTTTGCGCGCCGTCAGCAGAACGACAGCAGTGCTTAAGGAGCGGGCAAGGCGCGCGGAATACCTTAGCGGCTTCCCCCTTCCAGCGGATCGACCATGACTTTTGCCCAAGCCCAGCCCATGAACCAGACCCCGGCGGTACTTCGTCCGGGTACCATGCCCACCGTGCGGCTACTGATCGTTGAGGACGACACGTCCCTCGCCACGGGGCTGATGCGTGCCCTGTCGAACGAAGGCTACGACGTCAGCGCCGCGGTCAACGGCGAGGAAGCGCTCGAACGCGTCCGGAGCGAGCCTTATGACCTGCTCGTGCTCGACATCGGCCTGCCCGGCATAGACGGCTTCGAAGTCCTGCGCCGCCTGCGCGCCGGCGGCTATGCGCTGCCGGTGCTGATCCTTACTGCGCGCGACGCCGTCGACGATCGGGTGCGCGGCCTCGATCTCGGCGCCGACGACTACATGCCCAAGCCGTTCGCCCTGCCGGAGCTCGCGGCGCGCGTGCGTGCGCTCGGCCGGCGCGGCCGCGGACAGGTCGGGCCGCGCATCGTGCACGGTCCGCTGGTGCTCGATACGGCGGCGCGGCGCGCCTGGCTCAACGGCGAGCCGCTCGAGATGGCCGCGCGCGAGTGGTCGGTGCTGCAGGTGCTGCTCGAGCGTGTCGAGCGCACGGTCTCGAAGGAAGCCATCATCGAGGCGGTCGCAGGCTTGAGCGACGATCTTTCGCTGAACGCGATCGAGGTGTACGTTTCGCGCCTTCGCGCCAAGCTCGAGCCGGCCGGCATCCGCATCCGCACGGTGCGCGGCTTCGGCTACATGCTGCTGGAGCACCATCAGCGCACCGCGGGGTGACGCGCGGCAGCGTGGCAAAATAGCGGCCCTCCGGCCGCAATTTGCCCCCGCCCCGCCATGCGCATCATGATTGTCGAAGACGACGCCGCACTCTCGCGCGGCGTGGCGCGCATCCTGGAGTCCGAGGGTTACGCGGTGGACGTCGTCGCGCGCGGCGAGCAGGCGATTCTCGCCGCCGAGCAGGAGCGTTTCGACCTGGTGATCCTCGACGTCGGCCTGCCGGGGATGGACGGCTTCGAAGTGCTGCGCCGGCTGCGCGCGCAGGCTCAACGGGTTCCGGTCCTGCTGCTGACCGCGCGCGACGCGGTCGACGACCGGGTGCACGGCCTCGACCTCGGCGCGGACGACTACGTCGCGAAGCCGTTCGCCATGCCCGAGCTCGCGGCGCGGGTGCGGGCCCTGATTCGCCGCAGCCAGGCCCAGGCCGGACCCAAGGTAGAGCATGGTCCGCTGCTGCTCGATACGGTGGCGCGGCGCGCGTTCCTCAACGGCGAGCCGCTCGAGCTAGCGGGGCGCGAATGGGCGGTGCTTGAAGTGCTGCTCGCCAAGGTGGAACGCGTCGTGTCGAAGGAAGTCATCATCCAGGCGGTGGCCAACTGGGGCGAAGAGCTGTCGCTGAACGCGATCGAGGTGTACGTTTCGCGCCTGCGCGCCAAGCTCGAGCCGGCCGGCATCCGCATCCGCACGGTGCGCGGCTTCGGCTATATGCTCGAGGAACACAAGGCTGGCTGAGATGACGGCGCAGAGTCTGCGGGGCCAGCTCCTGCGGCAACTGCTGCCGCCGGTTGCCGCGCTGCTCGCACTCGCGACGGTCATCGCGTACTTCCCGACCATCGAGCCGGCCACCGCGGCGTACGACCAGGCGCTGATCGACGTCGGGCTCGCGCTCGGCGACCGGATCCAGATCGAGAGCGGCAAATATTCGCTCGACCTGCCGCGCGCCGCGGAGCGCATGCTGCGCACCGACCGCTACGACTCGATCTACTTCCACGTCGCGTCGCCCGACGGCGGCCATATCGCGGGCGACGAGGGCCTGCCGCCACCGCCGCGCGACGAGACGCCGCAGGACCACGTCATCGCCTACGACGGCATGTATGCGGGCAAGGACGTGCGCGCGGTCGCGGTAATGGTGCCGTGCAACGGCAGGCGCTGCATGGTGCAGGTGGCCGAGACGACCTACAAGCGGCAGCGGCTGCTGCGCTACATCGTGCTTTCGAGCCTGGTGCCGACAGTGCTGATCGCGCTCGCGACGCTGCTGATCGTGTGGTTCGGGGTCAAGCGCGGGCTCGAGCCGCTCGACCTTCTGTCAGAGGAGATCAGGCGGCGCTCGCCGCGCGACCTACGTCCCGTCGAGGCCGCGAGCGCGCCGGAAGAGGCCAAGCCGCTGGTCGGCGCGCTGAATGCGCTGCTCGAGGAGGTCGCGGAAGCGAACCAGAACCAGCAGCGCTTCCTCGCCAACGCGGCGCACCAGCTGCGCACGCCGCTCGCGGGGCTTCAGGCGCACACCGAGCTCGCGCTCGCGCAGTCGGTACCGGAGAGCTGCCGCGCCGAGCTCGAGCAGGTGCACCTTGCGACGGTGCGCACCGCGCGGCTTGCCAACCAGCTGCTCGCGCTGGCGCGCGCCGAGCCCGGCGGAGGTCTCGCCGCGGGCCTTGGACCGGTCGACCTCAGGCAAATGGTGCAGGGCGCCGCCGACGAATGGGTGCACCGCGCGATGGCGCGCGACCTCGACCTCGGTTTCGACCTGAGCGAGGCGCGCGTTCTGGGCGATCCCTTCCTGCTGCGCGAAGCGCTCGCGAACCTGGTTCACAACAGCCTCGAGCACACGCCCGCTGGCGGGCACGTCACGGTGCGCACCGAGCTGCGCACCGAAGACGGCCGCCCCATGCTCGAGGTCGAGGACGAGGGACCCGGGATACCGCCAGCCGAGCGCGAGCGGGTGCTGGAGCGCTTCTACCGGGTTCCGGGCACGACGGGCACCGGCAGCGGGCTGGGGCTGGCGATCGTGCGCGAGATCGCCGGCTTGCACGGTGCAGTGGTCGAGATCGGAGAGCCGCGCGCGGGCGGCCGCGGTTGCCGGGTGGCCTTGATTTTTCCGTCGGCGCCACAACGATAAAGGCATAAAATGTCCCTATAACCCCACCGCCGGAGAGAGACATGGACAGCGTCGACATCGAAGTACTGCGCAGCGCCGAGGAGTGGCGCAAGGCCGGCCGCCGCGCGACGCTCGGGACGATCGTGAAGACCTGGGGATCGGCGCCGCGCCCGGTCGGGGCCCTAGTGGCGATACGCGACGACGGCCAGATCTCCGGCTCGGTGTCCGGCGGCTGCGTCGAAGACGATCTGGTCGAGAAGGTGCGCGCCAGGGCGGTGGCGGCCGATCACCCGCAGCTGATGACCTACGGCGTCACCAACGAAGACGCAACGCGCTGGGGGCTGCCCTGCGGCGGCACCCTGCAGCTGGTGCTCGAGCCAGTAGGGGAGGCGAGCGGAATTAGCGAGCTGCTGCAGACGATCTCCAAGCAGCAGCTGGTGCGCCGGCGCCTGGAGATGGACAGCGGCCGCGTGACGCTCGAACCGGGTAAGTGGCAGGACGCGCTCGAGTTCGACGGCAAGGTGCTGACCACGGTGCACGGTCCACGCTGGCGCCTGGTGCTGATCGGCGCGGGACAGCTCACGCGCTACCTGTCCGAAATGGCCCGCATGCTCGATTACCACGTTGTCGTGATCGACCCGCGCGAGGAATACGCCGACGGGTGGGACCTTCCCGGCGTAGCGCTCGAGCGCGGCATGCCCGATGACGTGATCGCGGCGCTGAACCTCGACGGCCACAGCGCGGTGGTTGCGCTGACTCACGATCCGAAGCTGGACGACATGGCACTGCTCGAGGCGCTCAAGTCGGCCGCGTTCTACGTCGGCGCGATCGGCTCGAAGAAGAACAACGATGCACGCCGCGAGCGCCTGCGCGAGTTCGACCTGTCGGAGGGGGAAATCGCCCGCCTGCGCGGGCCCGTGGGCTTGTACATCGGTTCCAAGACGCCGCCCGAGATCGCGGTGGCGATTCTGGCCGAGATGACCGCCGCGCGCCACGGCGTCGCCGCCTCCGACTGGGGGGCGAAGGAAAAGAGCCGCTTCGCGTCTTCGGCCTGCGAAGTCGCACCCCAGAAAGCCTGACCCTGGACCTCGTCGGCCTGTTGCTCGCCGCAGGTTCGGGCTCGCGCTTCGGCTCGGACAAGCTGCGCCACCGCCTGCCGCACGGCGTGCCGATCGCGGTCCAGTCGGCGCGCCACCTCAAGTCGCGGCTCGAGCGCGTGATCGCGGTCGTTCGCCCCGGGGCGGACGACACGGCGCGCGACCTCGCGGCCGAAGGCTGCGAGGTCGTGCCCTGTGTCGAAGCCGAGCGCGGCATGGGCGCGAGCCTTGCCTGCGGCGCGCGCGCGGCGGGCGAGGCCGGCGGCTACATCATCGCGCTCGGCGACATGCCGTTCGTGCGCCCGAGCACGATCGCCGCGGTGTGCGACGCGCTCGCCGCCGGCGCGCCGCTGGCGGCGCCGTACTTCCGTGCCCGCCGCGGTCATCCGGTCGGCATCGCCGGGCGATACCGCGCCGAGCTCGAGGCCCTGGGTGGCGACGAAGGTGCGCGCGCACTGCTCGAGCGGCACGTCGCCGAGCTGGTGAAGATTCCCTGCGGCGACCCCGGCGTGATCCGCGATATCGACGCCCCCGGGGACCTCGCGCCGCCGTTGGCCGTCTAGCGCATCGGGTACTATCGCGCTTACAAGAAAACCTGCCTGGTAGAAAGCTTGCAAACCGTTCAGCGCGCGATTCTTTTTGCCGACGTGAGCAACAGCACGCGGATCTACGAAGCGCTAGGCGACACGCATGCGCTGTCCGTGGTGAGCCACCTGCTGGGCCTGCTCGAGCATTGCGTCACGAGGCATGCCGGCAGCGTGATCAAGACCCTCGGCGACGCGATGGTGTGCGCGTTCGAGGACTCCGACGGCGCGCTGCGCGCCGCGTGCGACATGATGGCGCTGCTGGCGCCGCTGCCGGCCCGCCCGTACGGCAAGCTGTCGATCAAGATAGGGATGACCTACGGGCCGGTGGTGCTGTCCGAAGGCGACGTGTTCGGCGACACGGTAAACGTGTGCGCGCGGCTGGTTGCTCTGGCCAACGCCGACCAGGTGCTGACCACCCAACAGACCGTTGACGCACTGTCGCCGGGCCTGCGCAGTCGCTGCCGCACCCTGTTTCCGATCCAGATCAAGGGCCGGGCGGAGGAGATCACGGCGTGCGAGGTTCTGTGGCGCAGCGACCCCGACGTCACGGCGGCGAACCCGGCGCGGGCCGGTTTCGCGGACGGCGGCGAGCTGTTCCTCAAGCTCAGTCACGAGGGCAATACGTTCATGATCGACGAGGCGACGCTCTCGGCCCGGCTCGGGCGCGACAAGTCCAACGACCTGGTGGTGACGAGCCACTTCGCGTCGCGCTTCCACGCCCGCATCCACAAGCGCGAGGGCGGATTTTTCCTTTCCGACCAGTCCTCGAACGGGACCTACCTGCTTGCCGACGACGGCGCGGCCGAGGTGCTGCTGCAGCGTGAGGAAGCGGTGCTCGGCGAGCGCGGCTGGATCGGGCTCGGCATGAGCGCCTCGCGCCACGGCGATCACGTGGTGCGCTATCGCATCGAACGCGAGGGCGGCTGAGCGGCGGCGCCCGCCCGGGGTAGAATCGCGCCTTCCCAGCACCCCGCCTCGCCGCAAATGTTCGCCGCAAACCTACTCGCTCAGTCGGACCCTGAAGTCTGGAACGCGGTGCGCCTCGAGCACCGTCGCCAGGAGGACCACGTCGAGCTGATCGCGTCCGAGAACTACGTCAGCACCGCGGTGCTGATCGCCCAGGGCTCGCAGCTCACCAACAAGTACGCCGAGGGCTACCCGGGCAAGCGCTATTACGGCGGCTGCGAGTTCGTCGACATGGCGGAGTCGATCGCGATCGAGCGCGCCAAGCGACTGTTCGGCGCCGAATGGGCGAATGTGCAGCCGCATTCCGGCTCGCAGGCCAACCAGGCGGTCTACGCCGCCGCGCTCAAGCCCGGCGACACGATTCTGGGCATGTCGCTCGCCCACGGCGGCCATCTGACTCACGGCTCGCCGGTGAACCTCTCGGGCAAGCTCTACAAGGTGGTTTCCTACGGCCTCGACGCGAGCGAGGAGATCGACTACGACCAGGTCGAAGCGCTGGCACGCGAGCACCGGCCGAAGATGATCGTCGGCGGGGCGTCCTCTTACGCGCTCGCGATCGACTGGAAGCGGCTGCGCGCGGCTGCCGACGCGGCGGGAGCGCTGCTGATGGCCGACATGGCGCATTACGCGGGGCTGGTCGCGGTCGGCCTCTACCCTTCGCCGGTCGGCGTCGCGGACTTCGTCACCTCGACCACTCACAAGACGCTGCGCGGACCGCGCGGCGGGCTGATCCTCGGCCGGCCCGAGCAGGAGAAGGCGGTCAACTCGGCGATCTTTCCCGGCATCCAGGGCGGGCCCCTGATGCACGTAATCGCCGCCAAGGCGGTTGCGTTCGGCGAGGCGCTGCGGCCCGAGTTCCGGGACTACCAGCAGCAGGTGCTCGACAACTCACGCACCATGGTGCGGGTGCTGACCGAGCGCGGGCTGCGCGTGGTCTCGGGGCGCACCGACTGCCACATGTTCCTGCTCGACCTGCGCAAGAAGGGCGTCAGCGGCAAGGACGCCGAGGCGACGCTCGGGCGCGCACACATCACGGTCAACAAGAACGCGATACCGAACGATCCGGAAAAGCCCACCGTGACCTCCGGCATCCGCATCGGCACGCCGGCGATGACGACCCGGGGGTTTCGCAGCGGCGAGGCCGAGATTCTGGCCAACCTGATCGCCGATGTGCTCGACAACCCCGCCGACGATCCGAACGTGAGGCGCGTCGCGGGTGAGGTCAAGGCGCTTTGCGCGGGCTTTCCGGTGTACGGCTAGGCGCCGGCCATGCGCTGCCCCTTCTGCAGCCATCACGACACCCAGGTGGTCGACACGCGCTCGAACCCCGAGGCGAACGTCATCCGGCGGCGCCGGCGCTGCCCGAAGTGCGACAAGCGCTTCACCACCTACGAGCGGGTCGAACTGAGAATGCCGCGGCTGGTGAAGAAGGACGGCAGCCGGACCGACTTTGACCGCGACAAGCTGCTCGGCAGCATGATGGTCGCGCTGCGCAAGCGCCCGGTGGCGACCGAGGCCATCGACGCGGCGGTCGACCGGATCGAGGAAAAGCTGCGCTCGCTCGGCGATCGCGAGGTGCCGACCAGCCGGATCGGCGATCTGGTGATGCGCGAGCTGGCCAAGCTCGACAAGATCGCCTACATCCGCTTCGCCTCGGTCTACCGCAGCTTCGAGACGCCGGACGATTTCCGCGAGGCCGTGCAGGAGATCCGCCGGCCACGGCGAAGGAAGTGACGGCCTTTTCGGACTTCGATCAGGCGATGATGCGGCGCGCGCTGGCGCTGGCCGAGAAGGGCATGTTCAGCGCCACGCCCAACCCCCGCGTGGGCTGCGTGCTGGCGCGAGGCGAGCGCATCGTCGGCGAGGGCTGGCACGAGAAGGCCGGCGCGCCGCACGCCGAAGCCAACGCGCTTGCCGCTGCCGGCACTGCGGCGCGCGGGGCGACCGCCTACCTGAACCTCGAGCCCTGCGCCCACCACGGCCGTACCCCGCCCTGCGCCGATGCGCTCGTCGCCGCCGGGGTGGCGCGCGTGGTGGTGGCGATGCGCGACCCGAACCCCGAGGCGGGCGGCGGCGGCGCCAAGCTCGCTGCGGCCGGCGTGCGCTTTGAGCACGGTCTGCTGGAGAACGACGCGCGCGAGCTGAACATCGGCTTCGTTTCGCGCCTGACGCGCGGCCGTCCATGGGTGCGCATGAAGCTCGCCGCGACGCTCGACGGCCGCACCGCCCTCGCCAACGGGGAAAGCCAGTGGATCACAGGCGCCGAGGCCCGCAAAGACGGCCAGCGCTGGCGCGCGCGGGCCTGCGCGGTGCTGACCGGGATCGGCACGGTCAAGGCCGACGACCCGCGGCTGACCGTGCGCGAGGTCGAAACGCCGCGCCAGCCGCTGCGGGTCGTAGTGGACAGCCGCCTGGAGACGCCCCCGGGCGCGAAGATCCTGCAAGGCGGCAACACCCTGATCTTTTTCGGCGACACGCGGAACAAGCCTCCTCAAGGCGCCGAGGCGATTGCGATGCCGAACGCGCAGGGCAAGGTCGACCTCGCGGCCATGCTGCGGGAGCTCGCCCGACGCGGAGTGAACGAGTTGCACGTCGAGGCGGGATTCAAACTCAACGGCTCCTTTGCGCGCGAGGGCTGCGTGGACGAGATGCTCGTGTATCTGGCGCCGGCCTTCCTCGGCGACACGGCGCAGGGCATGCTCGATCTGGCGCAAGCGACCTCGCTCGATCAGCGGCTGCGGGTTACCCTGCGCTCGGTGGAACGCGTGGGCGAGGACCTGAGGATCGTCGCGAGGCTCTGATGTTCACCGGCATCGTGCAGGCAGTGGGAACGATCGAGACGCTTACCCCGCTCGAGGGAGAGATGCGCGGTGGCGTGCGTCTCACGCTCGAGGCCGGCGGCTTGGATCTGTCCAGCGTCCGGCGCGGCGACTCGATCTGTGTCCAGGGGGCCTGCCTGACGGTGGTCGAGATCGCAGGCGGGAGGCTCTCGTTCGACGTCTCGCGCGAGACGCTCGATTGCACCAGCGGACTGGCGCATCCCGGAAAGGTGAACCTCGAGACTTCGCTCGGCCTGGGCGACAAGCTCGGCGGGCATCTGGTCACCGGCCACGTCGACGGGGTCGGCGAAGTGCTCGCATTCGACCCGGCGGGCGAGTCCGTGCTGCTGCGGCTGCGCGCGCCGGCCGGACTGGCGAAGTACGTCGCACGCAAGGGATCGATCTGCGTCGATGGCGTCAGCCTGACCGTGAACCGGGTCGACGGCGACGTGTTCGAGATTAACCTGATTCCGCACACGCTGGCGGTCACCACCCTTTCGCGCCTCGCGCCAGGCGTCAGGGTCAATCTCGAGGTCGACCTGATCGCGCGTTATGTGGAGCGCATGCTGAGCGCGGGCGAGTAGATCCGGCAAAGGCGCAAGCCGCGGCACTAGTTACCTTGACACGGCGCACGAGCGCGCGAACCATGCGTACGGTGGACGCTCGTACCTGCCTCGCCGAATTCTCTTCCCGCCTGCACTGGGCCATGGCGCCCATGCGGCGCAAGCTGCGCCTGTTCTGGTATCAGGCCGACAGGGAAGCGATGGCCTTCGTGCTTATCGTGGGAGCGCTCCTGACGGGGTATGCGCTCGTGCTTCGAGCCACGTTCGCACATCAGGACGCGGTGCGCGAACGGACGCTGCAAACCATCAGGCAGGAACTGGCCTGCCTCGCACGCAACGTGTACTTCGAGGCGCGCGGCGAGCCGGAGGCGGGCCAGTACGCGGTGGCCGAGGTGACAATGAACCGCAAGGCTTCGGCGCGCTACCCCGATTCGGTGTGCGCAGTGGTCCAGCAGAAGAACTGGGATGCGCTGCGAGGGCGCTTCGTCGGCGCGTTCTCGTGGACCGAGCTCGGCGCGCTGCCGGCGCCGAGCGGCGAGGACTGGGAGCGCGCGCGCAAGGTGGCACAGGACGTGTACTACGGGCGGCGGGCGCCGCAGCTGCAGGGCGCGATGTACTACCACGCCACCAGCATCACGCCCGCCTGGGCGAAGGAAAAGAAGCTCGTCGCCCGTATCGGCGGACATGCGTTCTACAAGTAGCGCGCATACGCGGCGGCGGACGGATCGGGCAGAATAGCGCCACTCGAAATCGTCGTCGGACCTCTTGAGCAAGCTGAAGCTAACGCGCGAGAACATTCTCAACGGCACGCTGCACGCCTCGGCGCGGGAACTGCTCGGGCCGGGGGTGCGCTTCATGACCGAGGAGGAGCGCAAGCAGAGCGTGCACGCGATGCTTGCGCTAGCACCGAAACCGGAGCGGATCTGGGTGTTCGGCTACGGCTCGCTGATCTGGAACCCCGCCTTCCACTTCTCTGAGCGCCGCACCGCGCTGGTGCATGGTTTTCACCGCCAGTTCTGCCTGTGGGCGCGCGCCGGGCGCGGCAGTCCCGAGCGCCCCGGGCTGATGCTCGCGCTGGAGCGCGGCGGCAGCGTGCACGGCGTCGCCTACCGCCTGGCGCATACGCACGTCGAGTCCGAGCTCGACGTGGTGTGGCGGCGCGAGATGATTACCATGGCCTACCGCCCGGTCTGGGTCGCGGTGCGCACGCCGAAGGGGATCGAGCACGCGATCGCGTTCGTCGCGAATCGGACGCACGAGCGCTACGTGCGCGGCCTCGATAACGACGCCATCGCGCGCTACCTGGCGAACGGCGCCGGCCCGCTCGGACACTGCCGGGATTATCTGTTCGATACGGTCGCGCACCTGCGCGAGCTGGGCATTCGCGACCGGCACCTCGAAGCGCTCGCGAACCTGGTACGCGCCACCCACCCGCCGGCGCGGTAAGCGAGTGTCGCTCGAGTGGCTGGCGACCAACCTGCTCGCCGTCTGGCTGTTGCCGCCGCTCGACCTGATCGTCGTGATCGCTCTGGGGCTGGCGCTTGTGCCGCGCCGTCCGCGCCTCGGGCTGGTACTCGCCGCCGCGGGGCTCGCCGTACTTGCGGCGCTCTCGACGCCGCGCGTTGGCGACCTGCTCGCCGCGACGCTCGAGGACGGCGCGCCGCCGCTCAAGGCGCAGCGAGCCAAGCACGCCGGCGCGCGCGCGAGGCGGATCTCATGGCGCAAGTCCTGGAGCGGGAGTTCGGCGTCGCGGTGCGCTGGCGCGAAACGAAATCGATCAACACGATCGAGAATGCGCGCCTGTCCGCTGAGTTCCTCGCCGCCGCCGGTATCCGCCGGGTGATCCTGGTTACGGATGCGACCCACATGCGGCGCGCGAGCGGGCGCTTTCGCAGCGCGGGGCTGCAGGTGGTGCCGGCGCCCACCAACTACCGCGCGCAGCGGGCGCACACCTCGGTCGACTGGCTGCCGTCGGCGCGAGGACTGCGGACCTCGAGCCGCGCGCTCAGGGAGTGGATCGGGATGTTATGGAGCCGTGCGCGCGGCGCCTAGCCGGCGGCTCCGCCCCCGGGCACCAGGATAGGACGCAATGCCGGCACCCTCTGGCGCAGGCGCGCGACGAGTTGCCGCGCCTGACCCTTGGGCAGCGCCTGCCTGGTGCGGACGCGGAAGATCAGTTTCCCGTCCGACGTCGTCCCGCGCATGACCGAGGTCGGGAAGCCGGCGTGCGTCAAGCGGCGCGACAGCTTCTGTGCGCGCGCGACTTCGCGGAAGGCACCAACCTGCACCTGGAACACAGGTTCCGCGGCAGGCGCCGGCGCGGCCCTGGGGGCGGGCTCTGGCTCCGGGGCGGGCACGGCCTCCGCGGCGGACGCGTGCTCGGGCACGGGTGTCTGCTCCGGCGCGGGCGCTTGCTCCGCGGCGGAACCGGGATCGGTTGTTGTTGCCGCCTGGGGCGCCGGGGCGAGCGCAGGAACGGCCGCGGCCGCCGGGGCGGGAGCAGGTGCCGGCGCAGCCGCCGCCTGGGGCGCTACTCTGGTCCGCTCGACAGGCCCCTGGACCGTGGGATTGTGCGCGCCGGCGGCCGGCGGCGCCGGCGGCTCGCCGCCGGAGATAAGCGGCAGGTAGATCGCCACCAGCACCCCCAGCACCGCGACCCCGGCCAGCGCGAACGCGACGCGGCCGCGCCGCGCCCACAGGGCGTCGAAGGCATCGGACAGGACGAGCAGGAATTTCATGGTTCGGTTTCCGGTACAGAGCGCAATGATACGGATTGCTCAGGCGGCGCGCTTGCGTTTTGCGTGGGCCATCAGGACCGCGATCGCGCACGACGCGGCACGCGATTCCGCGCTATCGGCGCGGCTGGTCAGCACGATCGGGACGCTCGCGCCGACCACCAAACCCGCAAGCAGCGCGCCGGCGAAGTACTCGAGCTGTTTCGCGAGCATGTTGCCGGATTCGAGGTCGGGTACCACCAGAATGTCGGCCCGCCCGGCCACCGCCGAGAGGATGCCTTTGGTCTTGGCGGCGACCAGCGACACCGCGTTGTCGAACGCGAGCGGCCCGTCGATCACACCGCCGGTGATCTGGCGCCGGTCGGCCATCTTGCACAGGGCCGCGGCGTCGGTGGTGGCGCGCATGGCGGGGTTGACCGTTTCGATCGCGGCCAGGATCGCCACCTTGGGATCGGGAACGCCGAGTACGTGGGCGAGGTCGATCGCGTTCTGCACGATGTCGACTTTCTCCGTCAGCGACGGATCGATATTGATCGCCGCGTCGGTGATCAGCAGCGGCCGCGGGTAAGTTGGCACGTCGGCGAGGAACACGTGGCTGATGCGCCGTTCCGTGCGCAGCCCCGTGCCGGCAGCGACCACTTCCTCCATTAACTCGTCGGTGTGCAGCGAGCCTTTCATCAGCGCCTCGGCGCGGCCCGCGCGCACCAGCGCCACCGCTTGCGCCGCCGCGGCGTGGCTGTGCGATGCGTCCACGATCTCGATCCCGCCGAGGTCGAATCCCTGTTCTTCGGCCACGGCGCGTATCTTGGCCGTTGGCCCGACCAGGATCGGAACGATCAGGTTGGCCCCTAGCGCGGTCATCACGCCGCCGAGCGACTCGGCGTCGCAGGGGTGGGCCACCGCCATCGGGATCGACTCCATCCCCTTCGCGCGCGCGAGCAGCTGCTGGTAGCGCGCCGCGCGGTCGAAGATGGCTACGCCCGGCAGCACGATGCGGGTGCGCTTGATCTTTTCGCTCGGCGCGAGCACCTCGGCGGTGCCGCGGATCACCTTCTGCCCGTCCTGGTTGGTGCACACGCAATCGAACACGATGTGGTGGTTGTGGTCGAACTTGCGCGTCGCTGTGAGGGTCACCGTGATGGTGTCCCCGACGCCGACCGGGCGCGAGAAGTGCAGCGTCTGGTCGATGTAGATCGTGCCGGGTCCGGGAAACTGGGTCCCGAGCACGGTCGAGATCAGCGCGCCGCCCCACATGCCGTGCGCGATGACCTCGTGGAACATGCTGCTCTTGGCGTACTCGGGGTCGACGTGGGCGGGGTTGACGTCGCCCGACATGACCGCGAAGAGCTGGATGTCCTCCGGCTTGAGCGTTCGCGTGAGGCTCGCCGAATCGCCTACCTGGATCTCGTCGTAAGTGCGATTCTCGATGTAGTCCGTGCGTGTCATGATTGCGACTCTGGGGCGATCCGACAGCCCGCAATGTATTCCACCAAGCCTGCGCCTCCCTTGCGAAATGTCAAACTGCCGCGCCTGAGCTTCGACCCGGCGCTGCCGGTCAGCGGCCGCCGGGAGGAGATCCGCGCCGCGGTCGAGCGCAATCAGGTGGTCATCGTCTGCGGCGAGACTGGCTCGGGCAAGACCACGCAGCTGCCCAAAATCCTGCTCGAGATGGGGCGCGCCGCGGCCGGCCTCATCGGTCATACGCAGCCGCGCCGCATCGCCGCGCGCTCGGTCGCGGCGCGCATCGCCGAGGAGCTCGGCAGCGAGCTCGGCGCCGTGGTGGGATACAAGGTGCGCTTCCAGGACAGGCTCGGGCCGGACGCAGTGGTGAAGCTTATGACCGACGGCATCCTGCTGGCCGAAACGCAGGGCGACCCGCAGCTGCGCCGGTACGGCACCATCGTCCTCGACGAGGCGCACGAGCGCAGCCTCAACATCGATTTCCTGCTCGGCTACCTGGTGCGCCTGCTGCCGCAGCGCCCGGACCTGAAGCTCGTGATCACCTCGGCGACCATCGACGCGGAGCGTTTCTCGCGCCATTTCGGCGGCGCGCCGGTGATCGAAGTCTCGGGGCGACTCTATCCGGTCGAGGTGCGCTACCGCCCGGTCGGGGGCGACACGGAAGACACCACGCGCAAGGAGGAGGAGCAGGCGCTGGCCGGCGCGGTGGAAGAGCTGTGCGCCCGGGGGCCGGGCGACGTGCTCGTGTTCCTTCCGGGCGAGCGCGAGATCCGCGACGCGGCGGAGGTGCTGCGCAAGCGTCACCCGGCCGGCACGGAGCTGTTGCCGCTGTACTCGCGCCTGAGCGCCGCCGAACAGGACAGAGTGTTCAGGCCCGCAGGCGCGCGGCGCATCGTGCTTGCGACCAACGTGGCAGAGACCTCGCTCACCGTGCCGCGCATCCGGTTCGTGGTCGATACCGGCCTCGCGCGAGTCAAGCGCTACAGCTACCGCAACAAGGTAGAGCAGCTGCGGATCGAGAACATCTCGCAGGCCTCCGCCAAGCAGCGCGCGGGGCGCTGCGGGCGCGTCGCCGACGGGGTCTGCATCCGCCTCTACTCGGAGGAGGATCACGACCGGCGCGTGCCGTTCACAGATCCGGAAGTGTTGCGCTCGTCGCTCGCCGCGGTGATCCTGCGTGCAGCGAGCCTTGGCCTCGGCACAGTCGAGGATTTCCCTTTCCTCGATCCCCCGAGTCCGCGCGCGATCGCCGACGGTTACGCTCTGCTCGCCGAGCTCGGAGCGGTGGACGACGCGAAGCAGCTCACGCAGATCGGCCGCGAACTGGCGAAGCTGCCGCTCGATCCGCGCATTGGCCGCATGCTGATCGCCGCGCAGAACGAGGGTTGCCTCGACCAGGTGCTGGTGATCGCCGCCGCGCTTTCGGCGCAGGACCCGCGCGTGCGCCCGATGGACAACCCGGCGGCGGCGGACGAGCGCCACAAGCGCTTCGCCGACGAGCGGTCGGACTTCCTCGCTTTCCTCAAGCTGTGGCAGCTGTTCGAGGGCAAGTGGGAGAAGGCCTGCCGCGAGAACTCGCTCTCGGTTCCGCGCATGCGCGAGTGGCGCGACGTGCATTCGCAGCTGCATGCGACCGTGTCCGAGCTAGGCTGGCGAGCTTCGCGCGCCGACCCCGCGCGGCCGGAGGGCTACCGCGCGATCCACCGCGCGCTGCTCACCGGACTGCTCGGCAACATCGGGCTGCGCGATACGGAGGGCGGCAGTTGCACCGGCGCGCGCGGGATCAAGTTCTGGGTGCATCCCGGCTCGTGGACGCGCAAGCCAGGCAGGTGGCTGGTCGCCGCCGAGCTGGTCGAGACCACGCGACTGTACGCGCGCACCGTCGCCTCGATCGAGCCGAAGTGGCTCGAGGACCTGGGTGCGCACCTTATCAAGCGCCAGCGCGAGCGCCCGCATTGGGAAAAGACGCGCGCGCAGGTGGTGGCGCTCGAGCGCGGCACGCTCTACGGACTGCCGGTGTACGCCAACCGGCGGACCCACTACGGGCCGCTCGAGCCCGAGCCCGCGCGCGAGATCTTCATCCGCTCGGCGCTGGTGGAAGGCGAGTTCGAGACGCGGGCGCCTTTCTTCGCCCACAACCGAAAGCTGCTGCACGAAATAGAGCGGCTAGAGCACAAGTCGCGCCGGCCCGACATCCTGGTCGACGACGCGCTGATTCAGGCGTTCTACGACGCCCGAATTCCGCAAGGCATCCACAACGGTGCGGATTTCGAAAAGTGGCGCAGGGAGGCGGAACGCGCTGAGCCCAAGCTCCTGTTCCTGAGGCGCGAGGACCTGATGCGGCACGAGGCGGCCGGCATCACGACCGAGAACTTCCCGCCGCGGCTGCAGCTGGGGTTGAACGGCTTCGAGCTCGAATACACCTTCGAGCCCGGCTCGCCGCGCGATGGGGTGACGCTCACGGTCCCGGTCGCGCTGCTGAACCAGGTGCCGGCGGCGCGCTGCGAGTGGCTGGTGCCTGGTCTGTTGAGGGAGAAGGTGCGTTTGCTGGCCAAGTCGCTGCCGCAGCGCTTGCGTCACAAGCTGGGACCGCTCGAGGCCTTCGCCGAGGACTTTGTCGCCGTCGCGGCGCCGTCCGACCTGCCGCTCGCGACCGCGCTCGCGCGCCATATCCGCGCCGAACTCAATCTCGAAGTGCCGCTCGACGCGCTGCGGCCCGATTCGGCGCCGCCACACCTGCAGATGAACTTCCGCGTCGTGGACGAGCACGGCCGGCAGCTTGCGATGGGCCGTAACCTGGCCGATCTCAAGCGCGAGCTCGCCGCCGAAACGCGGGCCGTGCTGCAGGACGAGGCGCCCGCCGACGAGGGCGAGCGCTTCCGCGCTTGGACGTTCGGCGATCTGGAAGAAATCATGGAGCTGCGGCGCGGCAGCCGCACCTTGGTCGGCTACCCTGCGCTCGCCGACGCGGGCGACGGCGTCACGCTGCAAGTGTTTGATGCGCCCGAGCGAGCGGTCGAGGTCCACCGCGCGGGGGTGCGGCGGCTGTTGGCGATCGCGTTCCGGGAGCGCATTCGCGAGATCGAGAAATCGGTCGCGCGGGACAACGCACTGAACCTTCAGTTCGCGCAGCTCCCGGGCGAGGTGCAGCTTTCTGACGAAGTGGTGAGCGCCGCGCTCGAGCGCAGCTTTCTGGCCGAATCGCTGCCGATGCGACAGGGCGACTTCGAGCGCCGGGTCGAGGAGGGCCGCAGCCGGCTGAACCTGATTGCGCAGGAGATCGCGCGCACCGTGGCGGTGATCATGGCCGAGCACGCCCAGATGCAGAAGCGGCTGGCCGCGGTCGGCAAGGGTTTTCCGCAGGCGGCCGAGGACGTTGCGGCGAGCGTCGCGCGGCTGCTGCATCCGCGCTTCGTATCGCGAACGCCGTGGCCGCGGCTACAGCATTTCCCGCGCTACCTCAAGGCGGCGGTTCTGAGGCTGGACAAGCTGCGCACCGACCCGGCGCGCGACGCGCGGCTGATGGCGGAGTTCGCCCCTCTGTACGCTGCCTGGCAGCGGGAGTACGCCGCACGCGAGAAAGCGGCGGCGCTCACGCCGGAGGTCGAGCAATTCCGCTGGCTGCTCGAGGAACTGCGCGTGTCGCTGTTTGCTCAAAGCCTCAAGACTCCCGTTCCCGTGTCGGTCAAGCGGCTGGCGAAGTTGTGGCAAAGTATCAGGCACGCACAACATTGAGCACCATGCGCGGCATCGGACCCTCGATCACGTTTGCTTTGGCCAACCTGTTGCACCCCAGGATGCTCTGGCTCATGCTTTGGCCGGTGCTGGTCGCGACCGGGATTTGGGGCGTCGCGGCGATCTGGAGCTGGGTCGGATTGGTGGCGTGGCTCGCCGAATTGCTGCGGCATTGGATCCAGAGCGCCACCTTCTTCGTGCACTGGGACGCGAGCACGGTCGCGGTTATCGCAGCAAAATTCCTCGCGATTCTGGGCCTGGTGCCGCTGATACAGCTCACCGCGCTGCTGATACTCGGGGTGTTCGGCATGCCGGCCATGGTCGATCACGTCGCCGAGCGCGCGTTTCCCGCGCTTGCGCGACGGCGCGGCGGCAGCTTCGCCGGCAGTGTCTGGAACTCCGTAGTCGGAGTCGCGGGCCTGGTGCTTTTCGGCGCGGTGTCGATTCCGTTCTGGTTCTTCCCGCCGTTATGGCCGGTGATACCGGTTGCGATCATGGGCTGGGTTAACCAGCGCATCCTGCGCTACGACGCGCTCGCCGAGCACGCCGACGCGCGCGAGATGCGTGCGGTCTTCGCGCGCCGGCGCGCGGCGATGTACCTGCTGGGGGTGGTGCTCGCTCTGGTGGCCTATATTCCGTTGGTCGGTTTTTTCGCACCGGTGCTGTTCGGGCTTGCGTTCATTCACTACCTGCTGGCCGAGCTCCGGGCGCTGCGCGAGGAGCCGATCGAGGCGACGGCGGTGCCGCAGTGAGCGCGGACATCGGCGCGCTGGTGATCGGGGACGAGATCCTGGTTGGCAAGCGCAAGGACAAGCACTTCGAGTTCCTGGTCGCCGCCCTCTCGGCGCGTGGCCTGCGGCTCGCGTTCTGCGAGTACCACGGCGACGACCCCGTGCGCCTGACCGCCGCCCTCAGGCGCTCGTTCACGTCGGGAGATATCGTCTTCAGCTTTGGCGGCATCGGTGCGACGCCCGACGACCACACCCGCCAGTGCGCCGGGAATGCGCTAGGCGTCGCGCTCGCGGCGCACCCGGAAGGCGAGCGCGAGCTGCGGGCCCGGTTCGGCGCCGAGCTCACGCCGCAACGCCTGCGAATGGTGGAGTTTCCGCTCGGCGCACAGATTATCCCCAACCCGGTGAACCGGGTGCCGGGCTTTTCCCTGCGCGAACATCATTTCGTGCCCGGTTTTCCGCAGATGGCGTGGCCGATGGTCGAGTGGGTGCTGGACAACCGCTACCCTCACCTCGCGGACCGTGACCGCTGGGCCGAGGCTTCGATCATCGTCTACGAGGCGGGGGAGAGCCAGCTGATACCGGTGATGGACGCGGTGGGCGCGGGTTTCCCGGGGGTCAAGGTGTTCAGTCTGCCGTCAATGGGCGACGACGGGAGCCGGCGCCACATCGAGCTCGGCGTGCGCGGCGATCCGACGCAAGTGGCGCAGGCCATGGAGCACCTGCGCGGCGGCGTGCGCGAATCGGGCTTCCCGTTTCGCGAGGCGTAAAAAAAGCCCCGCATTTAGCGGGGCTTCGTTTGCCGGCGCTTGGCCGGACTTAGGCGGCCTTCTTTGCCTTGGACATCCCTTTGACGGTTTCGGTCGCGGCGTTCACGTTCGCTTCCGCGATCTCGGTCGCCTGCTTGGCGACTTTGTTGAGGTTGTCGTAGGCCGAATTCGCGGCCGCGATCATCGACTTCACCGCTGCTACCGCGACGTCGGAACCGGCTGGGGCGTTCTTGGTCGCCTTATCGAGCATCGACACGAAGTTCTCGTTCCACTCCGCAACGCGCTTTTCCGCCATCTTCGACATTTCGGCGTTGGTCTCGGTCGCGACTTCGTACGCGCTCTTCGAGTAGGCGATCGCTTTCTCGATCGTCGGCTGGGTGAGGGTGCTCTGCAGGTTGACGAATTCCTGCACGTCTTTCGCGCCGAGCAGCGCGCGGGTGTTCGACAGCGTATCTTCGAACGCGGTCTTGACCGCGTTGGCGTTCAGGTTGGCGAACTTTTCGAAGGCCGCGAATTGCGTGGCGGCAAGGGAAAGGATCGCTTCGACGTTGGCCTTGTTGGCCGCTTGGATCTGTTCTGGGGTGACGTACATTTGGGACTCCTGTTTGTTTGAAACGCTAAGAGTAATCTGGCCCGTATCGGCTGGTTTGGTGCGCTGCAACAATTCGAATTTTAGTCCGATCGCTTTAGAAGTCAAGGATCTTGTGCAAAGCAACATATTATTTTGATGTAAGGCAATAGAAAGTTTGCCGGCCTCTCTGGAGTGGACCGCGATAGATATGTGAGCGCGCACTTACGCAAGTGGTTTGACCTCTCCGGCAGGCCGCGATAAAAGCAAACGCCCGTTTGCCTTCCTGTGCCATGGCCATCGATTACCGACCCGACGACCCTGCTTTTCTTGCCGACCCGTTTCCGCTCTACGCCCGGATGCAGGACGAGGATCCGGCGCACTGGAGCCCGCGCCTGAAGGCCTGGGTGCTGACGCGTTACGACGACGTGAAGCGTGTCTGCCTCGACCGCGAGATTTCGTCGGATCGCCTGCGGCCGTTCTTCGCTTCCCTGCCAGGCGCCGAGGCAAGTCGCATCGCAGACATCATCCGTTACTTGTCGCTTTGGATGGTTTTTCGCGATCCGCCCGAGCACACGCGCCTGCGCCGCCTGACAGGCAAGGTGTTCAACGTGCGTTCGATGCATGGCATGCGAGAGCGGATCGTCGCGCTCTGCCGCTGGCTGCTGGAAGAGATCGGCGAGCGCGAAGAGTTCGACTTCATTCGCGCATTCGCCGGGCCGCTGCCGGCGCTCGTGATCATGGACATGCTGGGCGTGCCGCGCTCTGACCTGGCGCGCGTCAAACGCATGTCCGACGACATGGCGCTGTTCATCGGCAGCTCCCGCAGCCAGCCCGAAAAGTATGGCGTTGCCGAGAGCGCGACCAAGGAAATGGCCGCGTTCTTCCGCGCCCTGATCGCGCTGCGTCGCGCCGAGCCGCGCGACGATCTGCTTACCCAGCTGGTGCAGCTCGATGACGAGGGCGACCGCCTGAGCGAGGACGAACTGGTCGCGACGTGCATCCTGTTGCTGTTCGCCGGCCACGAGACCACCACCAACCACATCGCCAACGCAATGTTGTCGCTGATCCGCTTCCCGGACGAGATGCGCGCGCTGCGCGAGGACCCTGCCCTCGCCCCGGCGGCGGTCGAGGAGTTGCTGCGCTACGACGGGCCGAGCGGTGCCCAGGTCCGCATCGTGAGGCACGAGCACACACTGCACGGCAAAACGCTGCGGCCCGGAGAGCGCGTGTTCATCATGCTCAACGCCGCCAACCGCGATTCGCGGGCCTACCCCGAACCGCACCACCTTGCGCTTCGGCGCGATGGGGTGCCGCACCTGAGCTTCGGATTCGGGACCCATATCTGCCTCGGCTTTCCACTGGCGCGACTCGAGGGGCAGCTGAGCCTGCCCGCGGTGCTCGCGCGCTGGGGCCGCATCGAACTCGCGGCCGAGCGCCTGGAATGGATCGACTCGATGGTGTTCCGCGGCATGAAAGCGATGCCGGTCAGGGTCGCGCGGTGAGCGTCGCGGCCTGAGCGTGGACTCTCGTGCGCCTGAGGCGGGCCATCTGCCGCGAAGGTTGTGGTGGACGCTCGCCGGACTGACCCTGGCCTGGGGGTTCAACTGGACCGCGATCAAGGTCGCGCTGTCGGGCGTCTCGCCGCTGACCTTCCGCACCCTTTGCCTGGCGGTGGGCTCCGCGGTGCTTTTCAGCGCCGTCCGCGCCGGCGGGCAGTCGCTCACGGTGCCCAAGGGCCAGTGGCCGCGGCTCGCGCTGCTCGCTTTTTTCAACGTCACGTGCTGGAACGCGCTGGTGGTATTCGGCATGACCATGATTCCGTCCGGGCGCGCCGCGATCCTCGCTTACACGATGCCGGCGTGGGCAATCCCGCTTTCGGTCTGGCTGCTTGGGGAGCGCATGACCGGGCGCAAGCTGACCGGTCTGGCGCTCGGCATGGCGGGCATGGCGCTGCTGATCGGCGAGGGCGCCGCAAGCCTGCGCGCGGCGCCGCTCGGGTCGCTGCTGGTGCTGTCGGCGGCGTTGTCCTGGGCGCTGGGAACGGTGCTGCAGAGGCGTTACCCGATGGCGATGCCGCCAGCCCCCTACACCGCCTGGATGATGCTCCTCGGCGGGATCCCCATCTTCGCCGGTGCGCTGCTGCTGGAAGACCCCGGCCAGCTCGCGTCGATCGGCCTGTGGCCGGCGCTCGGCGTGCTCTACAACGTTCTGATCGCGTTCGCGTTCGCGCAGTGGGCCTGGATCCGGATTGCGACCACCGTCCCCGTCGCGGTGTCCTCGCTCAGCATGCTGATGATCCCGGTCTTGGGCGTTTTTTCGGGCATGGTCTTCCTCGGCGAGCGGCCGAGCTGGGCCGAATACGCGGCCCTTGCGCTGGTGCTCGGCTCGCTGCTTACGGTGGTGCTGCCGCAGCGCGCACGCGGGGGATGAGCGAAGCGTCCCAGCACTCGAGCGCGTGCTTCAGCAGCTCGCTCGCGCTTGCCGCTTCAGGCACCGGCTGGCCGAGGAACGCGAGCGCGCGCGCGAGCTCGCGCAGCGGCTGCGCTGTGTCGACCGCCGGCGCGCCGGTCTGCTTGCTCAGCTTCTCGCCGCTTGCAGTCACCGCGGCCGGCAGATGCAGGTAGCGCGGACTGGAGTAACCGAGCAGGCGCTGCAGCCAGATCTGGCGCGCCGTGGAATCGAGCAGGTCGGCGCCCCGCATCACGTCCGTGACGCCTTGTGCGTCGTCGTCGACCACGACCGCGAGCTGGTAGGCGATCACGCCGTCGGCGCGGCACAGGACGAAGTCGCCGACCTCCTGCTCGACCGACTGCGCGATTTCTCCCTGCACCCGGTCGGTGAAGCGGATCGGATCGCGCGCGGTGCGCACGCGCGTGGCGCGTGCGCGTCGTCCCGGGGCGAGGCCGCCGCGGCAGGTGCCGGGGTAGATGCGCGCACCGTCGATCGCGAGCGCGGAATCGGCGATTTCGCTGCGCGTGCAGCCGCAGGGATAGGTGGCGCCGCGGCGCTCGAGCGCATCGAGCGCGGCGCGGTAGCTCGCGTCGCGCGCGCTCTGGTACAGCACCGGCCCGTCCCAGGTCAGTCCTAGGCCCTCGAGCTGGCGCAGGATGGCGTCGGCCGCGCCGGGCTGCTCGCGCGGCTTGTCCAGATCCTCGATGCGCAGCAGCCAAGTGCCGTCGGCGGCGCGCGCATCGAGCCAGCTGGCGAGCGCCGCCACCAGCGAACCGAAGTGCAAAGGCCCTGTCGGCGACGGGGCGAAGCGGCCCGTGTAGCGCATGTGCGGGTATAGTGCCATTTTGCAGAGGAGATCGCTGCATGGCGACTGTGGAACTGACGAAGGAGAACTTCGAGCAGGTGGTGAGCACGAACCCGATGGTGGTGGTCGATTTCTGGGCGCCGTGGTGCGGGCCCTGCAAGGGCTTTGCGCCGGTTTTCGAGGGCGCGTCGGAGCAGCATCAGGACGTCGTGTTCGCTAAGGTCAACACCGATGACGAGCAGGAGATCGCCGGTGCGTTCGGCATCCGCTCGATTCCGACGCTGATGGTGTTTCGCGAGAAAGTGCTGCTGTTCCAGCAGGCCGGTGCGCTGCCGGCTTCGGCCCTCGAGCAGGTGCTCGAGCAGGCCAAGACGCTGGACATGGCGCAGGTGCACGCGGAAATCGCAAAGCAGGAGAGCGCGAAAGGCGAGAATTCCGAGGGCGCCGGGCCGCAGGCCGGCGAGGCCTGAGCGGGCGCGATGTGATAGAGCTGCGCCGCGCTGCGGAACGCGGGCACGCCAATCACGGCTGGCTCGACTCGTTCCACAGCTTTTCGTTCGCCGGCTACCATGATCCGCGGCACATGGGCTTCGGCAGCCTGCGCGTGATCAACGAGGACCGGATCCAGCCCGGCACCGGCTTCGGCACGCACAGCCACCGCGACATGGAAATTGTGAGCTACGTGCTGGAAGGCGCGCTCGCGCACCAGGACTCGATGGGCAACGGCTCCAGCATCGTTCCGGGCGACGTTCAGCGCATGAGCGCAGGCACCGGCGTGCGCCACAGCGAGTACAACCACGAGCCGTCGGGCGTTACCCACTTCCTGCAGATCTGGATCGAGCCGGCGGCGCGTGGCATCGCGCCGGGATATGAGCAGAAGCACTTCGACGCCGCCTCCAAGCGCGGGCGCTTGCGGCTGGTCGCCTCGCCCGACGGGCGTGATGGCTCGGTGACGATTCACCAGGATGCACACATGTACGCCGCGCTGCTGAGCGGCGGCGAGCGCGTGGTCCAACCTCTGTCCAAGGGACGGCGCGCCTACGTGCACGTCGCGCGCGGCCACCTGGCGGTAAACGGCAATGAGCTCGACGCCGGCGACGCACTGAAGGCGAGCGACGTGGCGGAAATCGTCCTGAAGCGGGGCGAACAGGCAGAAGTCCTGCTGTTCGACCTCGCCTGAGCTGTCGCGGCGGGGCCAATGGCAGATACGCGCACCGAGCGCGACTCCTTCGGACCGATCGAGGTTCCGGCGCAGCGGCTCTGGGGCGCGCAGACCGAGAGGAGCCGGCGCAACTTCCGCATCTCGGGCGAGCTCATGCCCATTGCGGTGATTCGCGCCCTGGCGCAGGTCAAGCGCGCCGCGGCGCGGGTGAACCGGGAGCTGGGCCTGCTCGAGGCGCGCAAGGCCGCGGCGATCGAGCAGGCGGCCGACGAGGTACTGGCCGGCCGCCACGACGGGGAGTTTCCGCTGGTCGTTTGGCAGACCGGATCCGGAACCCAATCCAACATGAACGTGAACGAGGTGCTCGCCAACCGTGCCTCCGAAATCCTCGGCGGGGAGCGCGGCGAGCGGCGCCTGGTGCACCCGAACGACGACGTCAATCTCGGCCAATCGTCCAACGACGCGTTTCCCACCGCGATGCATGTCGCTGCCGTGCGCGCGTTGCACGAGCGGGTCCTGCCGGCGCTGGCGCGGCTGCGCGGCACGCTGGCCGACAAGAGCGACGCGTTTGCGGAGATCGTGAAGATTGGCCGCACTCACCTGCAGGATGCGACCCCGCTCACGCTGGGGCAGGAGTTTTCCGGTTACGTTGCTCAGCTCGGACACGCTGAAGCGGCGCTGCGCGCCGTACTGCCCGGGCTGTACGAGCTCGCGATCGGCGGCACCGCGGTCGGCACCGGCCTGAACGCTCATCCGGAATTTGCGGCGCGGGTGGCCGAGGACCTCGCGCGGGCAACCGGCCTGGGCTTCGAGAGTGCGCGCAACAAGTTCGCTGCGCTTGCCGGTCACGAGCCGCTGGTGTTCGCGCACGGCGCGCTCAAGACGCTGGCCGCCGCGCTGATGAAGATCGCGAACGACGTGCGCTGGCTCGCGTCCGGGCCGCGCTCCGGGCTGGGGGAGCTTTCGCTGCCGGAGAACGAGCCCGGCAGCTCGATCATGCCCGGCAAGGTGAACCCGACCCAGGCGGAGGCGATGACCATGCTCTGCGCGCAGGTGTTCGGCAACGACGTGGCGCTCAACATAGGCGGCGCATCGGGAAATTTCGAGCTAAACGTATTCAAGCCGCTGGTGATCCACAATTTCCTGCAGAGCGCGCGCCTGCTCGCCGACGGCTGCGAGTCTTTCGACGCGCACTGCGCGCGCGGCATCGAGCCGAACCGCGCGCGCATCGCCGAGCTGGTCGAGCGCTCGCTGATGCTCGTCACCGCGCTGTCGCCCATGATTGGCTACGACCGGGCGGCGGAGATCACCAAGAAAGCGCATCACGACGGCAGCACGCTGCGGGAGGCGGCGCTCGCCCTGGGCTACGTCAGCGCGGACGATTTCGACCGCTGGCTTCGTCCCCAGAATATGACCGGGCCGCGGCGATGATCTAGGCTGATAAACTGCGCCCCGCGATGTCAGTCGTCGTCCTCATCTCCGGCCGGGGCAGCAACATGCAGGCCCTGCTCGACGCCGGGCTGCCGGTTGCGGCGGTGATCGGCAACACGGCCGCTGCGGCGGGGCTTGAGATCGCGGCGCGGCGCGGCCTCGTCGCCGCGGTGGTCGAGCACAGGGACTACCGGACGCGAGAGGAGTTCGATGTCGCGCTCGCGGCGGAAATCGATCGCCATTCGCCGCGACTGGTGGCGCTGGCCGGGTTCATGCGCATCCTGACCCCGGGCTTCGTCGCGAATTACGCGGGGCGATTGGTGAACATCCATCCTTCGCTGCTGCCGGCGTTTCCCGGGCTCGACACGCACCGGCGCGCGCTGGCCGCGGGGGTCAAGGTGCACGGCTGCAGTGTGCATTTCGTGAGCGAGCAACTCGATCACGGCCCGATTATCGTCCAGGCTGCCGTTCCGGTGCGGCCGGGCGACACGCCGGATCTGCTGGCCGCACGCGTGCTGCGCCAGGAGCACGTGGTGTACCCGCGCGCGGTGCGCTGGTTTCTGGACGACAAGCTTGTCGTCCGTGACGGAGTCGTAAACGTTAAGGGAGACGATGCGCAACTGGTTTATTCCGATCGCGATTAGCGCCTCGTTCTGCGCCTGTGCGCACGCCGCGCCCCCGGTGCGGGTGCAGATCGACTACGACGTGTTGCGCAACGGAACCGCGATGGCCGAAGTGGTCGACCGGTTCGAGCACGACGGCAAGACCTACCACTTGGTGGAGGAGTGGCACGGCAAGGGCCTGTTCGCGCTGCTGGGCGGGATCACGCGCACCAGCAGCGGAACGATCGGCAGCGGCGTCCTGCGCCCGCTGAAGTTCTCCGACGTGCGCACCGGGCGAGACCCGGTGCGGGCGGAGTTCGACTGGGCGGACGAGAGTCTGAAGCTGGAGGTCAACGGCAAGACCCGCACCCAGCCGATGCCGGCGCACGCGCAGGACAAGCTCTCGATGCTCTACGCCTTCGCCTTCGACCTTCCGGGGGCGGCGCCGGTCGCGATCAACGCCACCGACGGAAAGGGCGTGTCGCACTACGTGTTCGAAGCCGCAGGCCAGCAGGAGATAGACACGCCCGCTGGCCAGTTCGACGCCCTGCGGCTGATCAAGCGCAAAGACGGTCCGGACGACCACGGCACCGAGATCTGGCTCGCGCGGGGGCACGGCTACCTCCCGATCCGGGTCCTGATCACCGACAAGGATGGCACGCGCATCGACCAAGTCGTGACGCGCATCGCCGTGCCGTGAAGCCGCGCCCCGCGCTCTTGGCGCACGCAGAAGCCCTCCTTGGCGAGCTGCTGGGCTTTGCCGGGCCGGCCGACCAGGCGGTCTCGCGTTACTTTCGCGCCCACCGCGAACTGGGCCAGAACGACCGGGCCTTCGCGGCCGAGGCCGTCTATGCCGTGCTGCGTCGCAGACGCTCGCTCGAGGCCGCTGCGGCGAGCGCCGCACCGCGCGCGCTGCTGCTGGCGGCGCTGTCGCGGGTGCAAGGGCTTTCCGCGCGCGCGCTGGAAGGCGCGCTGCGCCCGGGCGAGGCGGCGCTCCTCGCGCGCGCCCGGGCGGCGAGGGAGGCGGACTGGCCGGCCGCGGTAAGGGCAGACCTACCGGACTGGCTGTGGCAGCGCCTGGAGGCGGAGCAGGGACTCGAGGAGGCAATGCGCATCGCGCAGGGTCTGTTGAACCCGGCGCCGCTCGATCTGCGCGTGAATCTCGCGCGCACTGATCGAGAGAGCGCGCTTGCGGTCCTCGCCTCGAGCGGACTCGCCTGCGCGCCGACGCCCTACTCGCCGGCGGGGATCCGCCTCGAGGGCAAACCGGCGATCAACCGCCACCCGCTCTTCGAGCAGGGTTTGGTCGAAGTGCAGGATGAAGGCAGCCAGCTGCTCGCCTACCTGGTGGCGCCGCGGCGCGGTGAAATGGTGGCCGACTTCTGCGCCGGGGCGGGCGGCAAGACGCTGACGATGGCGATGCTCATGCGCGGCACGGGACGGCTGTACGCGATGGACGTGTCGGTCAAGAGGCTGCACGCGCTCGCACCGCGCGCGGCGCGAGCGGGCGTCTCGAACGTTCACCCGCTCGCTCTCGCGGGCGAAGGCGACGTGCGGGCCAAGCGGCTTGCGGGCAAGCTCGACCGGGTTCTGGTCGATGCGCCGTGCAGCGGCTTTGGCACGCTGCGGCGCAATCCGGATCTCAAGTGGCGCCACGGTCCCGACGCGATCGTTGAATTGGCGCATAAGCAGTTCAACATCCTGCATGCGGCCGCGCGCCTAGTGAAGCTGGGAGGCCGTCTGGTTTATGCGACCTGCAGCATCCTGGAGGCGGAAAACGAGGCGGTGGTGGAACGCTTCCTCGCCGCCCACCCGGAATTCGCCGCGCTATCGTGCGACGAGCTTCTCGCGGCGCAGCGCATCGCGCTGCCGGCGGGCGAGCGCCTGCGATTGTGGCCGCACCTGCACGGCACCGACGGGTTCTTCGCCGCGGCCCTCGAGCGCCGCCGAGACGGTCAATCCGGCGCCTGATCCTGGCCGCGGCCGTAGCGCGCATGCAGGTGCACCGGCTTGGCCATCGCGCGGCGCATGCGGATGTTCAGCATTTCCACGCAGACCGCGAACGCCATGGCGAAGTAGACGTAGCCTTTGGGTACCTCGTGGTCGAAGCCCTGCGCGATCAGCAGTACGCCGATCACTACCAGGAACGACAAGGCGAGCATCTTGATGGTCGGATGCGCCGAGATGAAGCGTCCGATCGCGCCGGCGAAGGCCATCATCAGTGCCACCGAAACGACTATCGCGGCGACCATCACCGCGACATCCTTCACCATCCCTACCGCGGTGATGATCGAATCGAGCGAAAAAACCAGGTCGATCAGCATGATTTGCATGATCAGGGCGCCAAAGGATGCGCGCACGGTCAGCGCCGCGGTGTTCTCCTCCATTCCCTCGAGCAATTGGTGGATTTCCCTGGTGCTTTTCCACAGCAGGAACATCCCACCCAGGATCAGGATCGAGTCACGTCCCGAAATATGCTGGCCGAGGATGCTGAACAGGGGCGTGGTCAATCCGACGATCCACGCCAGCACCAGCAGCAGCCCGATGCGCATGAACATGGCGCCGAGCAGACCGATGCGGCGCGCTCGCTCGCGCTGCCCGGCGGGCAGGCGATCCACCAGGATGGAGATGAAGATCACGTTGTCGATCCCGAGCACGAGCTCGAGCGCGGTAAGGGTGGCGAACGCGATCCAGGCCTCGGGGTTGGTCAGCAGATCGATCATCGGCGGGCGCTCCTGGGAAGGCGGTCGAGAGGAATTTTTGCACACGCGCTGCGCATACCCCTTTCCCTTTTTGCAGCACGGGGTTACAGCATCAGCCGCGCGCGAATGGGTCCATTGCAGATTGTTTCTTGCGACCCGCGGGGATTCGCGTAAAATGACGCGCAGCTGACGTTTATAACTACTATTAGAAGCCAACTTGATGATTTTTTCCGGTTTTTTCGACCTGCCCTGGTGGGGCTACATGCTCGTGGCACTGGGCCTGACCCACGTCACGATCGCTGCGGTAACGATCTTCCTGCACCGCCATCAGGCGCACCGCGCGCTCGACCTGCATCCGATCGCGTCGCACTTCTTCCGCTTCTGGCTCTGGCTCACGACAGGCATGGTGACCAAGGAATGGGCGGCGATCCACCGCAAGCACCACGCCAAGTGCGAGACCGCAGAGGATCCGCACAGCCCGCAGATCTACGGCATCAACCGCGTCTTGTGGGGCGGCGTGTTCCTGTACGTGAAGGAGTCCTACAATCGCGAGACGCTCGAGCGCTATGGCCACGGCACGCCCGACGACTGGATGGAGCGCAACGTGTATACGCGGCATCCGATCCTCGGCCTCACGCTGATGGGCGCGGTCAATCTGGCGCTCTTCGGCTTAGTGCCCGGCGCGCTGATTCTGCTGGCGCAGATCGCCTGGATTCCGTTCTGGGCCGCCGGCGTGATCAACGGCATCGGCCACTACTTCGGCTACCGCAGCTACGACTGTGCGGACGCGAGCACCAACATCGTGCCCTGGGGCATCCTGATCGGGGGCGAGGAGCTGCACAACAACCACCACGCGTTCGCCTCGTCGGCCAAGCTGTCCTCGAAGTGGTACGAGTTCGACATCGGCTGGATGTACATCAGAATGATGGAGATGCTCGGACTCGCGACGGTCAAGAAGGTGGCGCCAACGCCCCGCTTTGCCGCGCCCAAGCCCGCTGCTGACCTCGACACGCTGCATGCCGTGATCGCCAACCGCTACGACGTTCTGTCGCGCTACGCCAAGTCGATCAAGAAGACCTACCGCGAGGAGGTGCAGCGGCTGGCGCACTGGTCGCCGGGCGACGCGGAAGCGCTCAAGTCTCTGAAGCGCGCGCTGCTGCGCGCGCAGGAGCTTTCCGAGGCCGAGCGCGTGCGCCTGACCGATGCCCTGCGTAATTCGCGCGCTCTGGCGACCGTGGTCGCGATGAGGCACGAGCTGACCGCGCTGTGGGAGCGCTCCAGCGCCTCGAAGGAGCAGTTGCTGCGCCAGCTGCAGGATTGGTGCCACCGAGCTGAGTCGAGCGGTATTGCGCCCCTGCAGGAATTCTCGCGTCGCCTGCGCTGCTACGCGTAACCGCGCATCGGCCGTAATAAAAAAGCCCGCCATCGGCGGGCTTTTTTTTGGGGCGTTCCGGCGTGCTACTTGAGCTTGGTTTCCTTGTACATCACGTGCTTGCGCGCCTTGGGGTCGTACTTCTTGATCTCCAGCTTGTCGGGCGTGGTGCGCTTGTTCTTGGTCGTGGTGTAAAAGTGGCCGGTGCCGGCGGTGGACTCGAGCTTGATCTTTTCGCGCATGGTGGGGGGTCCGGTTAAGCCTTCGCTTCGGCCTTCGCCTTGGCTTTCGCCTTGGCGCGCACCTCGGCGAGCACGGCGTCGATGCCGAGCTTGTCGATGCGGCGCAGGCCAGCGGTCGAAACGCGCAGGCGTACCCAGCGGTTTTCGCTCTCGACCCAGAAGCGACGGTAGTGCAGGTTAGGCTGGAAGGTGCGTCGGGTCTTGTTGTTGGCGTGCGAGACCAGGTTGCCCTTCATCGGCTTCTTGCCGGTGACTTCACAGACACGGGACATGGATTGCGCTCCGCGGCAAAAAAGAGACGATTATACCCGAATAATCAGCGCTCTTTCAAGGAAAGCGACCTGCTCGAAACCATACTTGATCGCCGCCGACGGGTTCTGTGATAGTGCGCGACGTGGAGCCGACGCCGATGCGACCTCGCGAATTCGCCTCCAGAGCAACGGCGCTCGGTATGGCCTTGATTTGCTCCACGGCGTTCGGCCGGGCGGCGGACTCCGTCGCCGCCGTCAAGCCGCGTCTTGCCGGCACGGTCGAATTCGCCAGCGGCAATTCGATGATCACACCGCAAGTCGGCGACAGTCGCTTGGTCGCCAAGGGAAGCGAGGTGCACGAAGGCGATACGATCGTCACCTTCAGGAATGGCGAGGCCCAGCTGCAGATGCTGGACGGCGCCTACTTGATGCTGCGCCAGAATTCGCGAATGACGATCGAGGCGTACGTCGCGGATGGCGGAGACAAGGACCGCAGCATCCTCGACCTGATCAAGGGTACGGTGCGCAGCATCACCGGTTGGATCGGCAAGTACAACCGCGCCGCGTACGAGATCCGCACTCCTATCTTTGTCACCATGAACGGTCCGCGCGCGAACGGACCCCGCATGGGGAGGCGGCGCGCGAGGGGGCTGTTCGCGGCTCGGCTATCCGAGCGCTGCGTGAACGCGGCGGAGTCCGCGGCGAACGACCCGCGGAACGCGCACGGCCAATGGAGCGTGGCCGGCGGTGATTCGCGGACTACAGCAGTCCGCGCTCCGCGAACGAGAGCGTCTGGTTGCCGGCGACGATGAAGTGATCCAGCACCTTGACGTCGACCAGCGCCAGCGCCTCGCTCAGGCTGCGGGTGAGCAGCTCGTCGGCCTGGCTCGGCTGCGCCACGCCGGAGGGATGGTTGTGCGCCAGAATTAGCGCTGCCGCGTTGCGGCGCAGGGCGGCTTTCACCACCTCGCGCGGATAAACGCTGGTCTGTGTCAGCGTGCCGCGGAACAGTTCCTCGGCCGCGATAACGCGGTGCTGTGCGTCGAGGAACAGCGCGACGAAGACCTCGTGCTCGCGTGCGCCGAGCGCGAGGCTCAGGTACTCGCGCACCGTGGCGGGCGAATTCAAGGCGGCGCCGGCACGCAGCTGCTCGCCCAGGCAGCGGCGCGCCATTTCCAGCACCGCAGCCAGCTGTGCTGCCTTCGCCTCGCCCAGACCCTTCGTTTCGCATAGCGCGCCGTGGCCGGCAGCGAGCAGCCCGGCCAGTCCGCCGAAACGTCCGATCAGCTCGCGCGCGAGCTCGACCGCGCTCTTGCCGGCCACCCCGCTGCGCAGGAATACGGCAACCAGCTCGGCGTCGGAAAGGCGCGCCGGACCGAGCGCCAGCAGCCGCTCGCGCGGCCTTTCGGCTGCAGGCCAATCCGTGATCGCCATGCGCCCCCCCTTGAATTCACCTAGAATTCCCTTCCGTCCAACGCGTTGGCGACCGGATCGATGACAACGATCAAGGGAAAAAGGATTCTTCTCGGCATGACCGGCGGCATCGCGGCCTTCAAGGCCGCCGAGCTGGCGCGCATCCTGGTGAGGGCGGGGGTCGACTTGCGGGTGGCCATGACCGAGGCGGCGACGCGTTTCATCACTCCGGTCACGATGCAGGCGTTGTCGGGCCAGGCCGTGTGGACCGACCTGTGGGACGCACGGGTGCCGGACAACATGGCGCACATCGAGCTGTCGCGCGACCGCGACCTGATCCTCGTCGCGCCCGCGAGCGCAGACTTCATGGCCAAGCTGGCGCATGGCCTGGCCGACGATCTGCTCTCGGCGCTGGCGCTGGCCCGGCGCTGTCCCCTGATGCTGGCCCCCGCAATGAACGTCGAGATGTGGGACAACCCTGCGACGCAGCGCAACGTTATCACCTTGCGTGACGACGGCGTTACGTTCGCGGGCCCGGCCGCCGGCGATCAGGCCTGTGGCGAGACAGGCATGGGGCGCATGGTCGAGCCACTTCAGATCGCCGAGGAGGTCGAGGCGCTGTTCCAGCCCAAGGTACTGGTGGGCAAGCGGGTGCTGGTCACTGCGGGACCGACTGAGGAACCGATCGACCCGGTGCGGGTTATCACCAATCTGAGCTCCGGCAAGATGGGGTACGCGGTGGCGCGCGCGGCGCGCGAGGCGGGAGCCGAGGTCACGTTGATCAGCGGTCCGGTCGCGCTGTCGGTGCCGAGCGGCGTCGCGCGCGTGAGCGTGCGCACGGCGCGAGAGATGTTCGACGCGGTGAAGGCGGCAGTGGGCGGGAGCGATATCTTCGTCTCCGTGGCCGCGGTAGCCGACTACAGGGCCAAGATCCCTGCGCCGAACAAGATCAAGAAGGACTCCGGCCGCGGCAGGACGCTTGAGCTGGAGGAGAATCCCGACATTCTGGCCTGGGTGGTCGCGCGGCCGGCGCCGCCGCTGTGCGTGGGCTTCGCCGCCGAGAGCGAGGACGTGGCGGGCAATGCCCGCGCCAAGCGCAGCAAGAAGAAACTGCCTCTGCTAGCGGCGAATCTGGCCCAGCAGGCGCTGGGCGCCGACGAGAACGAGATCACGCTTTTCGACGAACGCGGCGAGCACCCGCTTGGCCGAGGCCCCAAGATCGAGCTGGCGCGAAAGTTGATGCTGCACCTTGCCGGCATGGGCGCCGGCAGGAAGCGGGGTTAGAGGCATGCGCCACAGGCTCGAGCTGAAGATCCTCGACCCGCGGATCAGGCACGACATGCCGCATTACGCCACGCCAGGGGCGGCAGGGCTGGATCTGCGCGCCTGCATCGACTTGCCTCTGACGCTCGGGCCCGGCGACAGCGAGTTGGTGCCGTCGGGCATCGCGATCCACCTGGACGACCTTGGCCTGGCGGCAGTGGTGCTCCCGCGCTCCGGGCTGGGCGCCAAGCACGGCATAGTGCTGGGCAATCTGGTCGGCCTGATCGACTCCGACTACCAGGGACAGGTGCTGGTCTCGGTGTGGAACCGCGGCCGGGACGCTTTCACGATCCAGCCTATGGACCGCATTGCGCAGCTGGTGGTCGTCCCGGTGGTGCAGGTCGAGCTGCACGTGGTGCAGGAGTTCGCCGCGTCGGATCGCGGCGCCGGCGGCTTCGGCAGCACCGGCCGGGGCTAGGCTCAGACCACCGCGGCCGGCTCTTCCTCGAATTTAAGGCCGATCGTTTCGGCGTCGTCGACGTCGATCGTCACCTTGCCGCCGTGCACCAGCCTGCCGAACAGCAGCTCGTCGGCGAGCGCGCGCCTGATCGTGTCCTGGATCAAGCGCGCCATCGGCCGCGCGCCCATTAGGGGATCGAAGCCCTTCTTGGCCAGGTGCTCCTTGAGCTTCTGCGTGAAGATCGGCTCGACTTTCTTCTCCTGCAGTTGTTCCTCGAGCTGCATCAGGAACTTGTCCACCACACGCAGGATGATGTCGTTGTCGAGCGAACGGAACGAAATGATCGCGTCCAGCCGGTTGCGGAACTCGGGCGTGAACATGCGCTTGATCGCTTCCATCTCGTCGCCGGCCTGCTTGGCGAGGGTGAACCCCATCGAGTTCTTCGACAACTGCTCCGCGCCGGCGTTGGTCGTCATGACGATCACCACGTTGCGGAAGTCCGCCTTCCGGCCATTGTTGTCGGTAAGCGTTCCGTGGTCCATCACCTGCAGCAGGATATTGAAGATGTCCGGATGCGCCTTCTCGATCTCATCCAGCAGCAGTACCGAATAGGGTTTCTTGGTAATCTGCTCGGTGAGCAACCCGCCCTGTTCGAAGCCGACGTAGCCCGGCGGCGCGCCGATAAGGCGTGAAACCGCGTGCCGCTCCATGTACTCGGACATGTCGAAGCGGATCAGCTCAATACCCATGCAGTAGGCGAGCTGGCGCGCGACTTCGGTCTTGCCGACCCCGGTCGGACCCGAAAACAGGAAGCTGCCGATGGGCTTCTGCGGGTTGCCCAGCCCGGAGCGCGCCATCTTGATCGCGCTGGCGAGCGCATCGATCGCCTTGTCCTGGCCGAAAACGACCGCCTTCAGGTCGCGGTCCAGCTTGGCCAGGGCGCTCCGATCGTCGGTCGAGACCGAGCGCGGCGGGATGCGCGCGATCTTGGCGATGATGTCCTCGATCTCGGCTTTGCCGATGATCTTCTTCTGCTTGCTCTTGGGCGCGATGCGCTGCGCCGCGCCCGCCTCGTCGATCACGTCGATCGCCTTGTCCGGCAGGTGCCGGTCGTTGATGTAGCGCGCCGAAAGCTCCGCCGCCGTGCTGAGCGCGTTGGCGGTGTACTTGACGCTGTGGTGCGCCTCGAAGCGTGTTTTAAGTCCCTTCAGGATCTCGACCGTTTCCTCGATCGAGGGCTCGTTGACGTCGATCTTCTGGAAGCGGCGCGACAGCGCGTGGTCCTTCTCGAACACCCCGCGGTATTCGTTGTAGGTCGTGGCGCCGATGCACTTCAGCTGCCCGGTCGAGAGCACCGGCTTGAGCAGGTTGGAGGCGTCGAGCGTTCCCCCCGAGGCGGCGCCGGCGCCGATCACGGTGTGGATTTCGTCGATGAACAGCACCGCGTTCGGATTGTCGACCAGCTGCTTCAGCACCGCCTTGAGGCGCTGCTCGAAGTCGCCGCGGTACTTGGTGCCGGCGAGCAGCGCGCCCATGTCGAGCGCGTAGACCGTGCACTTGGCGAGCAGCTCCGGAACGCTGCCCTCGACGACGCGGCGCGCGAGCCCCTCGGCTATCGCGGTCTTGCCCACGCCCGCCTCGCCCACCAGCAGCGGGTTGTTCTTGCGCCGGCGGCAAAGCGTCTGGATAACGCGCTCGAGCTCCCGGTCGCGGCCGATCAGCGGATCGATCTTGCCCGCCAGGGCCAGCGCGTTCAGGTTCTGGGTGTAGTTGTCGAGCGGGCTGTTGGCGGTCTCGGCCTGGCCTTCCTGCTCGGTTTCCTGCTCGCCCTTGCCGGAGTGCGGCTGGGGCGTCTTGGTGATGCCGTGCGAGATGTAGTTGACCACATCCAGGCGAGTGATCCCCTGCTGCTGCAGGAAGTACACCGCGTGCGAATCCTTCTCGCCGAAGATCGCCACCAGCACGTTGGCGCCGGTCACCTCCTTCTTGCCCGAGGATTGAACATGCAGGATGGCGCGCTGGATGACGCGTTGGAATCCGAGCGTGGGCTGGGTGTCGACTTCGCGGTCGGCGGCAATGCGCGGCGTTTGCTCCGCGATATGCTGGGCGAGGTTCTTGCGCAGCTCGTCGATGTTGGCGCCGCAGGCGCGCAGCACCTCGGCCGCGGTGGGGTTGTCGAGCAGGGCGAGGAGCAGGTGTTCGACGGTGATGAATTCGTGGCGCTTCTGGCGCGCCTCGACGAATGCCATGTGAAGACTGACTTCGAGCTCCTGGGCAATCATGCTACGTTTCCTCCATCACGCACTGCAGCGGGTGCTGGTGCTTGCGCGAATACGCGGCCACTTGCTGCACCTTCGTCGTGGCCACATCGCGAGGATACACCCCACAGACCCCAATGCCTTCGCGGTGAACCTTGAGCATCACCTGGGTTGCCCGTTCCCGCGTCATGCTGAAGAACTTCTGCAATACCAGCACGACGAACTCCATCGGCGTGTAGTCGTCGTTCAGCAGCATGACCTTGAACATCGGGGGCGGCTTGAGCTTGCTCTTGCGCGCCTCGAGTACGCTATCGTCTCTGAACTGCGTCGCCATGCCGCCCGTTTGCTATGCGCCGTCGAGCTCAATGAGATCAGACATCCCTTTCGCTTGCCCGTTCCCGCTCCGCGTGACGTGATGATTCGGTATTTATGCCCGCACTCTCGCAGCTATCCTAATCAATGTGTCCGGGCGGCGCAATGCGATCACGACGGCGGGTGCGGCAGAGTTGGCGAACAGGCGCGGCGTCGGTGCCCGGGACGCCCCTTGACGGCACGGGGCGGGGGGGGGTAAAACGCGAACCGTGTTTGATTTCAGGCTGTCTGTTTCGCCATAGAGAGGGCGGCGGGGTCGTGAAGTTCAGGCATCCCGGGTATTCCCGCGGTATTCCTCAAAAACCAGTTGGAAAGGAAGGGTCATGGCGACAGGCACCGTTAAGTGGTTCAACGACGCGAAGGGCTACGGGTTCATCACGCCGGACGACGGCAGCGAAGACCTGTTTGCGCATTTTTCCGCGATCAACATGTCGGGCTTCAAGACCCTAAAGGAAGGCCAGAAGGTCTCCTTCGACGTGGTGCAGGGCCCAAAGGGAAAACAGGCCTCGAACATCCAGAAGGCCTAGCCGGATCACGGCACAGAATTTGAAAAGGCCGCCCGAGGGCGGCCTTTTTTATTACATGCGCTCGATCAGCGCCTGCCCGAAACCGGAGCAGGACACCTGCTTGGCGCCCTGCATCTGGCGCGCGAAGTCGTAGGTCACCACCTTGTCGCCGATTGCGGCCTCGATCGATTTGACGATCGCGTCCGCCGCTTCGACCCATCCCATGTGGCGCAGCATCATCTCGGCCGAGAGGATCTCGGAGCCGGGATTGACGTAGTCCTTGCCGGCGTACTTCGGCGCGGTGCCGTGAGTCGCCTCGAACATCGCGACCGAATCCGACATGTTGGCCCCGGGCGCGATCCCGATGCCGCCGACTTCCGCCGCGAGCGCATCCGAGATGTAGTCGCCGTTCAGGTTGGTGGTGGCGAGAACGTCGTACTCGGCCGGTCTGAGCAGGATCTGCTGCAGCATTGCGTCCATGATCACGTCCTTGACGACGATGTCCGGGCCGCCCTTCGGGTTCTTCAGGCTGCACCAAGGGCCGCCGTCGATCGGCTTGGCGCCGAACTCTTTCTGCGCCAGCTGGTAGCCCCAGTCGCGAAAGCCGCCTTCGGTGAACTTCTGGATGTTGCCCTTGTGCACCAGGGTCACCGACTTGCGCTTGTTGTCGATCGCGTACTGGAACGCCTTGCGGATCAGACGCTCGCTGCCCTCGATCGATATCGGCTTGATGCCGATCGCAGAGCTTCCAGGGAAGCGGATCTTCGTGACCTTCATTTCCTTGATCAGGAAATCGATCAGCTTGTTCGCCTCAGCCGACTTGGCCGGCCACTCGATGCCGGCATAGATGTCTTCGGCGTTCTCGCGGAAAATCACCATGTCGACCTTGTCGGGCTCCTTGAGCGGGCTGGGCACGCCCTTGAACCAGCGCACCGGGCGCAGGCAGACGTAGAGATCGAGCTCCTGGCGCAACGCGACGTTGATCGAACGGATGCCGCCGCCGACCGGCGTGGTGAGCGGGCCCTTGATCGAGATCACGTATTCCTTCGACGCTTCCAGGGTTTCCTCCGGCAGCCATACGTTCTCGCCGTAGACCTTGCAGGATTTCTCGCCTGCGAACATCTCCATCCAAACGATCTTCTTCTTGCCGCCATAGGCTTTCTTCACCGCGGCATCCACCACCTTGATCATCACCGGGGTGATATCGACGCCGGTGCCGTCGCCTTCGATGTAGGGGATGATCGGGTTGTCGGGCACCGCGAGCGAGAAGTCCTTGTTAACCTTTATCTTTTCGCCGCCTGCGGGGACTTTGATGTGCTTGTACGCCATGACCGCTCCTGGGAAGAAGAAAGCCTAAAAGATATATTATATAAGACTTGGCCGCGGCCTCTCGGGCGGCGGGCCGAAAGCTTGCCGGCACACAAAATCATACGCCGCACGGTACGCAGCGCTGCGCTGTCAACCGACCGGGTGGCCGAGCGTTGTTGGGCAGCGTCCCGGCGAAGGCCGGGCGTCGCTGTACAACGACAACGTTCAACTCTAGAGAGAAGACCATCAAATGAAAAAGCTGCTGTCGATGCTGATCGCTGCGACGTTTGCCGCGGTCTCGTTCCAGGCCCTGGCCGCCGAAACCAAGTCCGAGACGCCGAGGATGGAGAAGAAGGCCACCAAGGCCACCAAGGCCACCAAGGCGAAGAAGCACATCGTCAAGAAGCACTCCAAAAAGATTGCCAAGAAGGAAGTGAAGCAAGAAGAGATGAAGAAGTAAGCGCCGCCTGGCGCTGGGCGAAAAGGCAGGGTATCTTTCCCTGCCTTTTCCTTTTCCGGCTCCCGTGAAACGCTTCTTCGCTGCTTGCCTTGCCGCCGCCCTGCTGGTTGCTGGGCCCGCACGCGGCCAGCTCGGGCAGCTACCTCAGGTCGAGCTCTCGCTCGGCATGCGGCAAATCCACGCCGAGCTTGCCGACAGCGTTCCAGCCCGCATGCAGGGGCTCATGTACCGGACATCGCTCGCGCCCAACAGCGGCATGCTGTTCGTCTACGAGCAGCCCGCCATGGAGTGCATGTGGATGAAGAACACTCTCATTCCGCTGTCGGTCGCCTTCTTCGACCAGGCGGGCAGGCTCATCAATATCGAGCGGATGCAGCCGCAGACCGAAGACTCGCACTGCGCCGAGCGCCCCGCGAGCTATTCCCTGGAAATGGAGCAGGGCTGGTTTGCCCGCAATGGCATCGGTGCGGGCGCAGTCCTGCTCGGTCTCGACCGGCTCAAACACCCGCACTGAGCCCGCTTAATGCGGGTGCTGGTGGTGAATATCGGGGTAGTGCGGGTGGCTGTGCACCATGCGTTCATGGAAGTGCGGGTGCGCGTGCGGCTCGCCGCCGTCCCAGTCGATGTCGTGCCGGTGGCGATGATGCTCGTCGTGGCGGTGCGTGTGTGAGTGCTCGAGCGGCTCATGCACATGCATATGCAGGTGCCGCTCGCTGACGTGCAGCCAGACGCCGGCCGCCATCAGCGCCGCCGCTGCCCAGAACAGCACCCCCGGCGTTTCGCCCAATAGCCCCAGCGCCAGCGCCACGCCTACGAAGGGTGCGGTGGAAAAGTATGCCCCGGTTCGCGCCGCCCCCAGTTCACGCAGTGCGACCACGAAGAGTGCCAGGCTCACGCCATATCCGAAGATGCCGATCAGCGCGGCCGCCACCACTTTGTCCGCGCCCGGCCACGACGCTCCCGCAGCGTATGCCAGGCTCAAATTTACGGCCCCCGCGACCGAGCCCTTGATCGCGGCGATGGTCGCCGCATCCCCCGACGACACTTTGCGGGTCAAGTTGTTGTCGATCGCCCAGGCAAGGCACGCGCCCACGACCGCGAGGGCCCCCAGGTTCAGGCCCACCGCTGCACGGGGCCCGATCGACAGAAGCAACCCGCCGCCGCCGATCAACGCCATGCCGAGCGCGATGCGTCGATCGAAGTTCTCGCGAAACACGAACCACGCCAGCAGCGCGGTGAACACCCCCTCGAGGTTCAGCAACAGCGAGGCACTGGAAGCTTTGCTCAGGGCGAGACCGCGCATCAGGAGCACCGGTCCGACGACGCCACCCGCGAGCACGGCGCCCGCGAGCCACGGCAGCGCCGCGCGGGTCAGCGGCGCGCGCCCGGCGTTGCCCCGATGGCGAAGGCGCGTGGCGCCGAGCCATGCCCAAAGTCCGAGGCCGCTGCCTGCGTAGAGCAGGCCGGCGAGCATGAACGCCGACATGTCGCCGGCCAGGGTTTTCGCCGCCGGCGTGCTGGCGCCGAAAAGAAACGCCGCGAGCAGGGCGCTCGCGGCCGCGCGTTTGGATTGCGTCAGCTGAAGTTCTTGCCGGCGAAGTCCCAGTTCGCCAGGCTGGCGAGGAACGTCTCGACGAACTTCGGGCGCGCGTTGCGGTAATCGATGTAGTAGGCGTGTTCCCAGACGTCGATCGTCAGCAGCGGCTTGTCGGCGCCCGTGACCGGGGTGCCGGCGTTGGACGTATTGACGATGTCGACCCCGCCGTCGGATTTCTTGACCAGCCAGGTCCAGCCCGAACCGAAGTTGCCCGTCGCGCTCTTCGCGAACGCTTCCTTGAAGGCGTCGAACGAGCTCCACTTCTTGTCGATCGCCGCCGCCAGCGTGCCGGACGCCTTGCCGCCGCCGCCTGGCTTCATGCTGCTCCAGAAGAAAGTGTGATTCCAGACCTGGGCCGCGTTGTTGAACATGCCGCCGCTGGCCTTCTTCACGATTTCCTCGAGCGACGCCTTCTCGAACTCGGTGCCCTTGATAAGGTTGTTCAGATTGGTGACGTAGGCCTGGTGGTGCTTGCCGTAGTGGAACTCCAGCGTCTCCTTGGAGATGTGCGGCGCGAGCGCGTCCATCGCGTACGGCAGGGGGGGAAGCTTGTGTTCCATGCGGGAATCCTCCGGGCGGGTGGGAAAGCCTTGCGATTCTAGTGGAAGCCGCGGCAACGTGACAACGCGCCCCTCGCTTCAGAGCGGGAAAAACCGCGGGAGCAGCAGGGAATACGATGCGAGCATCAGCGCCAGCAGCGGCAATCCGCCGCGCAGGAAGTCGCTGAAACGGTAGCCGCCCGCGCTCATGACCAGCAGATTGGTCTGGTAGGCCATCGGCGTGACGTAGCAGAAATTGGCGCCGAACATGATCGCGAGCACCAGGGGCTCCGGCGCGACGCCCAGCTGCGCTGCGATGCTCACGGCGATCGGCGTCCCGACCGCGGCGGCGGCGTTGTTGGAGACGAAATTGGTAAATGCCGCCATCAGCAGCATGAGCAGCGCGAGCACCCACTCCGACGGCAGGCCCTGCGTCGCACTGACGAACGCTGACGCGAGCCAAGCGGTGGCGCCCGTCTTCTCCAGCGCCGCCCCCAGCGCGAGGCTGGAGGCCACCAGCAGAATGACCTTGGTCGACAACGCCGAGGCCGCGTCCTCCCAGTCCAGGCAGCGCGTCACGATCATCGCCGCTACGCCGGCCAGCGCCGCGATCGCGATCGGTGCGAGCTTAAAAGCCGCCACCAGCACGACCGCAGCGAGAATGGCGAGCGCAAGCGGCGCCCGCTCCGTGCGCGGCAGTTCGGTGCTCTGGCCGAGCACCAGCAGCCGCGCGCGCGTGCGGAGCTTGCCGATGGCTTCCTCGATGCCTTGCACCAGCAGCACGTCACCGGTACGCAGCACCACGTCGCCGATATCGTCGTAGCCGCGCAGCGCCTGCCCGCCGGTGCGGTGCAGGCCGACGATTGCGACGTCGTGAAACGAGCCGAAATTGGTCGCGCGCAATGTCGAGCGATTCAGCGGCGAGTTGTCGGTAACCACGACTTCCGCGAGATGCTGGCCCTCCGCGGCGAGCGGATGCTGTTCGTCCACCGGGTGCTCGAGGTCGTCCACTTTGTATAGCTTCGCGCCAAGCGCGTCCGCGAATTCACGCAATTCCTTGGCGCTCGCGCTGACGTAAAGCCGGTCGCCGGCGCGCAGCTTGAGCGAGGGCATGCGCGCGAGCTCCAACCCGTCGGCGCGCACCACGCGCGCGACGCGCATTGCGCGCCCGACCTTCTTCTGTACTTCCAGCAGGGGCTTGTCGTCCGCGAACCCGCCCTCGCTCACGTGCAGCACGGCAGAGAACACTTGCGGCGCCGCGTCGCCCAGCGGCGCGCTGCGCTGCGGCAGCAGGCGCGGCAGCACCAGCCAGAGGTACAGGATGCCGCCGACCGCGGCAAGCGCCGTGACGTGCATGAACTCGAACATCCCGAAGCGGCGCACTCCGAGGTCGGCAGCGATCGCCACCACGAGTAGATTGGTCGAGGTACCGATGGTCGTTCCCATGCCGCCGATCAGCACCGCGAAGTTCATCGGCAGCAAAGTGCGCGAGGCGGAGGACTTCGCGCGCAGCGCGGCGCCGACCAGGATCGGCATCATGATCACCACGATTGGGGTGTCGTTCAGCACGCCGCTGAACGCGGCGCACAGGACCAGCACGAGGAGCATCGCTGCCCCGGGCCGCGCCGCGAGCATGCGCCCGAGCAGGCGCGCCGCGGGCTCGAGCGCACCGGTCGCCACCAGCCCGCGCCCCAGGATCATCAGGCTGCAGATCGCCACCAGCGCCTCGTGCCCGAAGCCGAAGAAGAACTCCACCGGCGACAGGCGCACGCCGTCGTGCACGTAGGGCACCAGCTGGAAGCCGGCGCTCAGCAGAACCAGCACGAGCAGGCTCGTGGTTTCGATCGGCAATCGCTCGAGCGCGAACATCGCGAAAGCGAATGCGGTCAGCACGAGCACCGCGATGGCGTGGGGTTCGAGCAGCGGCATTGCCGTCAATCCGCACCGTCGCGCGGCGACGCCTCGGGCGGGCGCTCGAGCCGCCCGGCAAGAGCGACGAAAGCCGCGTAGTCGCTCAGCAAGAAATTCTCCGCCCCGATCCGCTCAGTCAGCCCGGTGCGGTCCAAGACCGAGCGCACCCGTGGCTTGACGGCGCTGAACAGAAGCTCGATGCCGTTCTTGCGCAGCCCGTCGCACAGCGAGGCGAGCATCTCGACGCCGGAGGCGTCCAGGTCGTTGATGCCCGAGCCGGACACCAGCACGAAGCGCATTTTCGGATAGCGGCGCTCGAGCTGCAGCACCGCGTTTTCGAAATACGAGACATTGACGAACACGAGCGAGGCGTCGAAATGGATCACGCCCACTGCGCCGCGCAGGGCCTGCGGCATGTCTTGCGGCGCTTCGCGCGCGAGTTGCGCGGAGGCGGGCTCGACCACGGCCATGTTCGGGCGCATGCGGCGGTAGATGAACAGGCCGAGCGAGACGAGAATTCCGACGAAGATGCCGTTCTGGATCTGGGGCGCGAACGCGATCGTGGCGGCAAAGGTAAGCAGCGCGGCAATCGCATCGTCGCGGCTCGCGCGCCACGCGTTGCGCAGGCTGCGCAGGTTGATCAGGTTGGCCAACGCCATGACGATGATCGCGGCGAGCACCGGCAGCGGCAGGTACTTCAGCAGCGGTGTGAAGAACAGCAGCGTGAGCAGGACGCAGAGGGCCGCCACTATGGACGAGACCCCGGTGCGCGCGCCCGCGGCCAGGTTGAGCGCGGAGCGCGAGAAGGAGCCGCTCACCGGCATGGTCTGGCTGAACGCGGCAGCCAGCTTCGCCAGCCCCTGCCCGATGAGCTCCTGGTTTTCGTCCCACTTGGTCGCAGTCTTGATCGCGGCGATTTTGGCGCTCGACATCGCCTCCATGAAGCTGATGATCGCAATCACGAAGGACGCCGGAAGCAGCTCGATCCACGCGTCCACGCTGAATGGCGGTAGCGCGAGGGCGGGCAGGCCGCGCGGGATGTCGCCCACGATCCGTCCGCCGTTGCCGGCGTAGTCCAGCAAGTAGCTCGCGCCGGTGAGCAGCGCCACGCAGATCAGCACGCCGGGCAGGCGCGGCGCATAGCGCCGGAAGGCGATTAGCAACGTGATCGCCGCGACGCCGAAAAGCACGGAGTAGCCGTGCGACTCGGCGGCATGAATCAGCACGTGCCAGGTGTCGATCAGCGCGTGGCCTCTGGCGGGCGGCGCCACGCCGAACAGCGCCGGAACCTGGGACAGGGTGATGAGAATCGCAGCCGCATTCACGAATCCCATCAGAACCGGGTGCGACAGAAGATTCATCAGCACGCCGAGGCGCATCACGCCGAACGAAAGCTGGAACAGGCCCGAGAGCAGCGCCACGGCGATCGCGTAGGCTACGTACTGCTCGCTGCCGGCCGCGGCGAGCGGTGCGATGCTGGCCGCGGTGAGCAGCGAGGTGAGTGCCACCGGTCCAGTCGAGAGTTGGGGCGAAGAGCCGAACAGCGCGCCGAAGATGGTCGGCATCAGCGCGGCATACAGGCCGTAATAGGGCGGTAGTCCGGCGAGTTGTGCGTAGGCGAGCGATTGCGGGATCGCGACCAGCGCGACGGTCAGGCCCGCGAGCGCGTCGACGCGCAGGTTCTGGCGCGTTAGCCTGGGAAGCCAGGCGAGGAAGGGCAGGATGCGGAGCGTCGACGCGCGCATCTCGGGGTCACTCCCGGCGCGGCGGCGGCAGGGATGCGCACTCTTTGAAGATGCGGGCGCTGCAGCGTGCGCAGATCGCGCGGTCCAGCTGCGCGAAGATGGCCGCAATCGCGTCGTGCTTCGTGCGGAACGCGTTTTCGGCGCCGAGCTCCTCCATGAAACCACCGTTGCGCAGCACGTCCTCGACCGGCTGGCGCAGTCCCTGCAGGTAGAGCTGACCGTTCTCCCAGCGCCGTTTGCGTGCTTCGCGCACCAGCGCCTCGGCGCCGGCCACGTCGACGAAATTGATGTTGCGTGAAACGAGCAATAGCCGGCGCTGCTCTCGGGTGAGCTCGCGCAGGGTGTCGAAATGCGACGCGACGTGATCCACCGCGCCGAAGTAGATCGAACCCTCCACGCTCAGGATCTTGAGCTGCGGGCACTCCGGCAGCGTTTCGCCGGGCGGCGCGAGTTGACGCTCGCTGTGGCGCGGGTCCGGCACCAGACTGCGCATCATCGGGCGCGAGGTGCGGTGCAGGTAGACCACCAGCGACGCCATCACGCCGACCAGGATCGCGTAGGCGATCGGCATGACGAGGGTGGCGAGCAGGGTGGCGGCGACCACCGCCGCTTCCTGGCGGCTGGTGTGCAGGTACATGCGCATCTGGCCGATGTCGATCAGGCCCCATCCGGCCAGAACGAGCAGCCCGGCAATCGCGGGATGCGGCAGCAGCGCCGCCACCGGCGCGAGCACGAGCAGCAGCAGTATCAGGAAGATCACCGACATTACGGCCGACAGCGGCGTGCGGGCGCCGGACTCGTAATTGATGCCGCAGCGATTGACCGAGGCGCAGGACGGGTAGCCGGAGAAGAACGCGCCGGCCACGTTCGAAAGCCCCTGGCCGATCAGCTCCTGGTTGGTGTCGATGCGCTGGCCGGACCGGATCGCCACCGCGCGCACGATGGCGATGGCCTGGGTCACCGACAGGATCGTCACCGCGAAGGCCGGCGCGAGCAAGTTGGTCAGTGTCGCGCCGCGCAAGTCCGGCAGCGAGAGCGGCGGCAAGGCACCCGGCAGCGGTCCAAGGGTGCGGATGCCGGTATTTTCGGCGCCGACTGCGAAGTTGATCGCTAGCGCCGCGACGGTACCGACGACCGTCGCAACCAGCATCGGCGCCAGGCGCGGCGCGTAGCGCTTGGTCAGCGCGCCGGCGATCACCGTCAGGACGCCCACCGCGAGCGCCCAGGGATGCACTTCGTTCAGATGCGCGATGGTGTTGTGCAGCATCTCGTAGAACTGACTCGCGTGCCCGGAATGCGTACCGAACAGCTGCGAAATCTGGCTCACGATAATGATGATGCCGACCGCGCTGGTGAAACCGACAATAACCCCGTTGGAGATGAAATTAACCAGTACGCCGAGGCGGAAGAACCCCATCGACAGCATCAGCAAGCCCGACATGAGCGACAGCGTGAGGGCCATCGAGACGAATCCGACGGAGCCGGGCACGGCGAGCGGAGTCAGCATCGCGAGCACCATCAGTGACACCGCGTTGGTCGGTCCCGAGACCGCGTGCAGCGACGAGCCGAACAGCGCGGCGATGGCGGTCGGCACCATGGCGCAGTAGAGGCCGTACTCGGGGGGGAGGCCGGCGAGCGTCGCGTAGGCCACGCCCTGGGGCAGCACGACGACCGCGCCGATCAGGCCGGCGATTGCGTCCGCGCGCAGCGACTTGCGGTCCACGCGCGGCCACCAGGCGAGGAGCGGAAACATCCGGCGGAGAAAGGGCTGCGCGGGCAAGGGTGAGCGCCGAGGTGACGCGGTATCTTAGCAAGATACGCGCGCCGCGATTCGTCCTTGCGCGCTCGCGAACGCACTATTGAGATAAGGCGCGCTTATATCGCCTATCGCGCAGGGACCGGCAGCGAATACAATTCAAGGGGTGGAACGCTGGAAGGACTGAAATGGGCGAAGCCGTACCTGTAGAGCGCATCGACATCGCGCGCCAGCGCGAAGTGGTGCGCCGACTGCGCGAGTTCCTGCCCGCGCACGCGGTGCTGTTCGAAGACGAGGACACGCGGCCCTACGAGTGCGACGGGCTGACCGCGTACCGCCGCGTGCCGATGGTGGTGGCGCTGCCGGAGACCGACGAGCAGGTGCGGCGCGTGCTGCAAGCCTGTTCGGCGCTCGGCGTGCCCGTGGTGCCGCGCGGCGCGGGCACCGGACTCTCCGGCGGGGCGCTGCCGTTGGCCGACGGGGTGCTGCTTTCGATGGCCAAGTTCATGCGCGCCCTGCGCGTCGACCCGGTCGCGCGCCTGGCGGTGGTGCAGCCGGGCGTGCGCAATGCTGCCATCTCGGACCTGGTGGCGCCGTTCGGGCTTTACTACGCGCCCGACCCCTCTAGCCAGATCGCGTGCTCGATCGGCGGCAACGTGGCCGAGAACTCGGGCGGGGTGCACTGCCTCAAGTACGGCCTGACGGTGCACAACGTAATGCGCGTGCGGGGCTATACCGTCGACGGCGAGCCGGTTGACTTCGGCAGCGAGGCGCTCGACGCGCCGGGCTACGACCTGCTCGCGCTCGCGATCGGCTCCGAGGGGCTGCTCGCGGTGATTACCGAGGTGACGGTCAAGCTGCTGCCCAAGCCGCAGCTCGCGCGCGTGGTGATGGCGTCGTTCGACGACGTGGAGACCGCGGGCAAGGCGGTCGCGGCGGTGATCGCCGCCGGTATCGTGCCGGCGGGCCTGGAGATGATGGACAAGCCGGCGACGCACGCGGTGGAGGAGTTCGTGCACGCCGGCTACGACCTGGAGGCGGCGGCGATCCTGCTGTGCGAGTCGGACGGCACGCCGGAGGAAGTGGAGGGGGAGATCACGCGCGTCAAGCAGGTGCTGTCGGACGCCGGCGCGACGCGGATGACGGTGTCGCGCGACGAGGCCGAGCGGCTGCGCTTCTGGTCCGGGCGCAAGGCGGCATTCCCGGCTGTTGGTCGTATCTCGCCCGACTACTACTGTATGGACGGCACGATCCCGCGCCGCCGCCTGGGCGAGGTGCTGCGCTTCATCGGCGAAATGGAGCAAAAGTACGGCCTGCGCTGCCCGAACGTGTTCCACGCCGGCGACGGCAACCTGCACCCGCTGATCCTGTACGACGCGAACGACCCCGGGCAGCTGCACCGCACCGAGCAGTTCGCGCGCGAGGTGCTCGAGAAGTGCGTCGAGGTCGGCGGCACGATCACCGGCGAGCACGGCGTCGGAGTCGAGAAGATCGACCAGATGTGCACCCAGTTCGGTCGCGCCGAGCTCGAGGCCTTCCACGCGGTGAAGCGCGCTTTCGACCCCGCCGGCCTGCTCAACCCCGGCAAGGCGGTGCCCACCCTCGCGCGCTGCGCCGAGTATCGCGGCATGCACGTGCACGGCGGCCAGCTGCCGTTTCCCGACCTGCCGCGCTTCTGATGCAGGCCGTCCTCGAGGCGATGGCCGAAACGGTGCGCGCCGCGGCGCAGGGTGCGCGGCCGCTGCGCCCGCGCGGGGGCGGCAGCAAGGACTTCTACGGCAACGAGCTCGCCGGCGAGCCGCTCGACACGCGCGCCTACGCGGGCCTGGTCAACTACGAGCCGAGCGAGCTGGTGGTCACGGCACGCTGCGGCACGCCGCTCGCGGAGCTCGAACGGGCGCTGGCCGCGAATGGCCAGATGCTGCCGTTCGAGCCGCCACATTTCGCTCCCGGCGCCACCCTCGGAGGCTGCGTGGCGGCCGGGCTGTCGGGCCCGCGGCGGGCGAGCGCCGGCGCGGTGCGCGACTTCGTGCTCGGTACGCGCCTGCTCGACGGCCGCGGCCGCTTGCTCGCTTTCGGCGGCGAGGTGATGAAGAACGTCGCCGGCTACGACGTGTCGCGCCTGCTCTCGGGCTCGCTCGGCACGCTGGGCGTAATTCTCGAGGTGTCGCTCAAGGTGCTGCCGCGCCCCGCGGCCGAAATGACGTTGCGGCTGGAGGCGCCGCAGGACAAGGCGCTGGAGTGGATGAACCATTGGGCCGGCAAGCCGCTGCCGATCTCGGCCACCTGCTACCTGAACGGCGAGCTGAGCGTGCGCCTGTCCGGCGCCGCCGCGGCGGTGCGCGCGGCGCGCGAGACCCTCGGCGGCGAGCAGCTCGGCGACGGCGAAGGGTTCTGGGCCACGGTGCGCGAGCAGACACATCCGTATTTCGCGCCCGAGGCGCCGCTGTGGCGCCTGTCGCTGCCGTCGAGCGCGGCGCCGACGCGCCTGCCGGGCGAGGAGCTGATCGAGTGGGGCGGCGCGTTGCGCTGGCTTGCGTCCGCTGGGGAGGCGCGCACGATACGCGAGGCGGCGCAGCGCGCGGGCGGCCATGCGACGCTGTTCCGCGCGCGCGACAAGTCGCCGGGGGCGTTCACGCCGCTCGGGCCGGTCCATATGAAGCTGCAGCGCGAGCTCAAGGCCGTGTTCGACCCCGCGCGGATCTTCAACCCCGGCCGGCTTTATCCCGATTTGTGACCAGGCGCTTTTCCTCGAGTTTCATGTTGTCGCGCGCGAACTGCGCGTACGTCGAGTCGGGGTACTTCCCCAGCAGCGTGCGGTACAGTTTGAGCGCGACCTCCGCCTGGTCGGCCTCGCCGGCCTTGCCGGCGACTTCGATCAGCCGCTTCTGGGCGCCGACCGCGTCGCCCGCCAGCAGCGCGCCCGCGTGCAGCGCCCAGGCCGCCTGCATGAAGCCGCCCGCGCCGAGCAAGGCCCGCCCGAGCGCCTCCCACTGCGCCGGTGCGAGCCTCAGCTCGGCACGCTCCTCGACGTACTCGGCGAACACGCCGGCCGCCGCGCCCGCCTGGCCGGCGGTGAGGCACAGCCCGATCGCGTGCGCCGCCGCGCGCCGCCGCAGCGGCGCCTGCGCCTCGCCGGGCGCGAGGCGTCTGGCGAGCAGCGCCGCCACGGCCGCCGCCTGCGCATCGCGGCCGTTTTCGATCAGCGCCAGCCGCGCTGCGGCGAAGGCCCCGAACAGTTCGCCCTCGCCGAGCTGCGCCGCGCGCGAGCGCATCTGCTCGAAGCTCGGCCGGGCGGCTTGCTGCGGGGCGGGCTTTTTCGGCGCCGAAGCCGCGAGCGTCTCGGCCATGAACGCCGCGAGGCGCTGGTCTTCGTCGTCGGCCGGGACGCCCTCGCGCTGGCGGCGCCACGAGACGATGGGAACCGCGCTGAGCGGTCCGAGCAGCAAGCCCCAGAAACCGGTCAGCACGAACCCGATCCCCGCGGCCAGCGGCAGGATCATCTTCCAGTTGGTTCGCTCCATGCGCCCTCTCTTTGCACGCGGCCGGCGCAACTATAGAGCCTGCGCCGGGATCTGAACAATGCAGACCAGCCTGGCCGACTTCATCCGCGACACGCCGCAGGGACGCGAGGCGGACGCGATCCTACGCAAGTGCGTGCATTGCGGGTTTTGCACCGCGACCTGCCCCACCTACCAGTTGCTGGGCGACGAGCTGGATGGGCCGCGCGGGCGCATCTACCTGATCAAGCAGATGCTGGAAGGCGCGCCGGTGACCGAGCGCACGCGCCTGCACCTGGACCGCTGCCTGACTTGCCGCGCGTGCGAGTCGACCTGCCCGTCCGGGGTCCAGTACGGCAGGCTGGCCGACATCGGGCGCGCGCTGGTGGAGCAACGTGCTCCGCCGCGCAGCGGGGTCGCGCGCGCTACGCGCGCGGCGCTCGCGTTTGCGCTGCCGCGCACGCGATTGTTCGGCGCGGCGCTGTGGCTGGGACAACGGGTGCGGCCGCTGCTGCCCGCCGCGCTCAAGACCAAGGTACCGCCGCGCGCGAGCGCGCCCGGCGCTTGGCCGACACCGCGCCACGCGCGCAAGATGCTGGTGCTGGCGGGCTGCGTGCAGCCGGTGCTCGCGCCGTCGGTGAACGCCGCCGCAGCGCGCGTTCTGGACCGTGCGGGCGTGTCGCTCATTGAAGCGCGCGGCGCCGGCTGCTGCGGCGCGGTGCGCTTTCATCTGAACGATCAGGAAGGTGGCCGGGACGACATGCGTGCACTGATCGACGCCTGGTGGCCGGCGCTCGAGCGCGGCGAGGTCGAGGCAATCGTCATGACCGCGAGCGGCTGCAGCTCGACGGTCAAGGAGTATGCCCACTTCCTGGCCCAGGACCCCGCCTACCGCGATAAGGCCGCACGCATTGCCGGCATGACGCGTGATCTGTCCGAAGTGGTCGCCGCGGAGGCCGAAGCGCTCGCGCCGCAGCTGGGCGCCGCCGCGCCGCGCGGTCGGGTCGCCTTCCAGTCGCCGTGCTCGTTGCAGCACGGGCAGCAGATTCGCGGCGTGGTCGAGGCGTTGCTCGCGCGCGCCGGCTACGAGCTCACGCCGGTGGCCGAACCGCACCTGTGCTGCGGCTCGGCAGGGACTTATTCGATCATGCAGCCCGAGCTGTCGCTCCAGCTGCGCGCGCGCAAGCTCGGCGCGCTGCAGGCCGGCGTTCCGGCGCAGATCGCGACCGCGAACGTCGGCTGCCTCGCCCACTTGCAGGCCGGATCCGACACGCCTGTCAGGCACTGGATCGAACTGGTCGACGAGGCGCTGCGGCGTACAATTCCCGCATGAACGCCCCCCAGAGCGCGGACGCGCTGGCGCACGCCGACAGCGAGGTGAAAGTGGTGCGCGCGGCCTGCCCGCACGACTGCCCCGACACCTGCGCCATGCTGGTCAGCGTCAAGGACGGCGTCGCGGTCAAGGTCCAGGGCGACCCGTCGATGCCCTTCACCGACGGCACGCTGTGCACCAAGGTCGCCCACTACCTTGAGCGCACATATTCTCCCGACCGCCTGCTCCACCCGCTCAGGCGAGTCGGGCCGAAGGGCAGCCGCCAATTCCGCCGTGTCGGCTGGGACGAGGCGCTGGACGAGATCGCCGCACGGCTCAAGGATCTCGCCGCCTCGCCCGAGGGACCCGAGACGATCCTGCCGTGCAGCTACGCCGGCACAATGGGGATGGTTCAGTACAGCTCGATGGACCGGCGCTTTTTCCACAAGCTCGGCGCGTCCATCCTCGACCGCACCCTGTGCTCGAGCGCGGGCAAGTTCGGTCTCAAGGCGACGCTCGGCGGCTCGGTGGGCATGGATCCCGAGCGCTTCGACGAGGCGAAGCTGATCATCCTGTGGGGCGCGAATCCGGTCGTCTCCAATCTGCACCTGTGGTCGCGGGTGCAGCAGGCCAAGCGGCGCGGCGCAAAGGTGGTTGCGATCGATCCCTATCGCAGCCTGTCGGCGGAGAAGTGCAGCCAGCACATCGCGCCGCTGCCGGGAACCGACGGTGCGCTCGCGCTCGGCATGATGCACGTGCTGATCGCCGAAGGCTTGATCGACCGCGACTATATCGCGCGCTACACGCTCGGCTTCGAGCAGCTGGCCGAGCGCGTCGCGCGCTACACGCCCGACTGGGCGGCGCGGACCTGCGGCATCACGGCCGAAGAGGTGGTGAACCTGGCGCGTGAGTACGGCCGCGCGCGCCCCGCGGCGATACGGCTGAACTACGGCATGCAGCGCCACGCCGGCGGCGGTATCGCGGCGCGCACCATCGCGTGCCTGCCCGCGCTCAGCGGCGCCTGGCGCGAGGCGGCGGGCGGCATCGTGCTGACCACCGCGGACTTCTACGGTTTCGACCACGCCGCGCTCGAGCGCCCGGACCTGCTCGCCGGCCGCCGGCCGCGCGTGATCAACCAGTCCGCCCTCGGCGACGCGCTCACCCGCGCCGACCCGCCGGTGCGCGCGACGATCGTCTACAACAACAACCCGGTCGCGGTCTGTCCCGATTCGGAGAAGGTGATCGCGGGATTCGCGCGTGAGGACCTGTTCTGCGTGGTGATGGACTCGTTCCTCACCGACACCGCGGACTACGCCGATATCGTGCTGCCTGCGACCACGCAGCTCGAGCACCACGATGTGCACAAGTCCTACGGCCACCTGTACGTGCTCGGCAACAGCCCGGCGATCGCGCCGGTGGGCGAATCGCTGCCGAATTCGGAGGTATTCAGGCGCCTGGCCGCGCGCATGGGGTTCGACGAGCCGTGTTTTCGCGACAGCGACGAGGACATCTGCGCGCAGGCGCTCGCATCAAGCAGCGCGCGCATGCGCGGCGTCGCCTGGCGCGAGGTGCGGGAGAAGGGCTGGCAGCGGCTGCAGGTGCCAGAGCGCTTCGCGCCGTTCGCCGAGGGCGGTTTCCCGACCCCTTCCGGCAAGTGCGAGTTCTACAGCGAGTCGCTCGCGCGCCAGGGCCTCGACCCGCTGCCGTTCTTCAATCCGCCGGCCGAGTCGGTGGTGAGCAGCCCGGAGCTTGCCGAGCGCTACCCGCTCGCGTTCCTGTCGCCGCCCGCGCGCCATTTCCTCAACTCGACCTTCGCCAACCTGAAACGGTTCCGCGACTTCGAAGGCGAGCCGAGGCTGGAGATGCATCCGCAGGATGCGGCGGCGCGCGGCATCAGCGACGGCGACCGCGTGCGCGTGTTCAACGCGCGCGGCGAGTTCAGCCTGCGCGCGAGCGTGAACGGCAAGCCGCGGCGCGGCGTGGTGGTGGCGCCGTCGGTATGGTGGAAGAAATTCTCGCCGGACGGCCGCAATGCGAACCAGGTCACCTCCCAGCGCACCTCCGATCTGGGCGGCGGCGCAACCTTCTACGATTGCCTGGTGCAAGTCGAGAAGTCCGGTTGAGAAACGGAGGGCCGGGCGATGCCGGGCGCGACGCACCTGTTCCTGAGTGACGAGCTCGGCGGCTACGGCTTTCCTGCCGGGCACCCGCTGTCGGTCGACCGCCAGGGCGCATTCTGGCGCACCGTTTCGGCGCGCGGATTCGACGCCCATGTCACGCTGGCGGGGTCCGCGCCCGCGCTGCGCGAAGAGATAGAGCGCTTTCATCGCCCTGATTACGTCGAACGCGTGATCGCCGCCTCGCGCGAGGGCGCCGGCTACCTCGATTACGGCGACACGCCCGCATTCCCGGGCTGCTACGAGGCGGCGGCGCACCTGGTCGGCGCGGCGCTCGAGGGCGCGCGGCGCATCGTACGCGGCGAGGCGCGGCGCACCTTCCAGCCGATCGGCGGGCTGCACCACGCGCGCCGCGGTGCGGCCGCGGGCTTTTGCGTGTTCAACGATCTGGGCGTGCTGATCGAAACACTGCGCGCCGAGCACGGCATAGGCCGCATCGCCTACGTCGACATCGACGTGCACCACGGCGACGGGGTCTACTACGAATTCGAGGACGACCCCGAGCTGATCGTCGCCGACATCCACGAGGATGGTTCGTTTCTGTATCCCGGCTCGGGCTTCGCCTACGAGGCGGGCAGGGGCTCGGCGCTCGGCACCAAGCTCAATCTGCCGCTGCGTCCGGGAGCGGGCGACGCGGAGTTCTTCCGCGCCTGGGACGAGGCCGAGCACTTCATCGAGGGCTACGCGCCGCAGTTCGTGATCCTGCAGTGCGGCGCCGACAGCCTCGCCGGCGATCCGCTCGCGGACCTGCGCCTGACGCCCGCGGCGCACGCGCACGCGGCGCGGCGGCTTGCCTCGCTTGCGGAGCGCCACGCCCAGGGGCGCTTGATGGCGTTCGGCGGCGGCGGCTACAGCCTCGAGAACCTCGGCATGGCGTGGTGCGCCGTGCTGGAAGCGCTGCTCGAAGCCTGAGATGGAGCAGCGCGCGGCAACGGCAGACGACGATCAAAGCCTCGAGGCGGCGCGGGTCTCCACCCTGTACCGGGTGGCCAGGCCCGCGTACGCCACGACGCTCGCCAATGCGGCGATCCTGGTTGTCGTGCTGTGGAGCGCCGGGCGGGAGACTGCGCTGCTGGGATGGTACGCGGCCGTGCTGGCGGTGACGCTGGCGCGTGTTGCGCTGCACCGCGGTTTCGCGCGCGCTGGCGCGGCAGGCGTCGCGCGCCGGTGGGAGCGCCGGTTCGCGCTGGGCGCGCTCGCGACGGGCGCGATCTGGGCCTATGCGCCGGCCGCGCTGTTTCCGGACAGCGGGCCGCTGCTGCAGATGGCAGTGGTGTTCGTGGTCGGCGGCAGCATCATCGGCGCCGCCGGGATCTACGCCGCGAGCCGGCACACGTTCTATGCCTTCGCCGCGCTGCCCTCGGTCGCGATCGCGGCGCAGCTGCTGCTGCAGCCGGGCCGGACCTACAAGCTGCTCGGCCTGACGGTCGTGGTGTTCGGCGTGGTGATGGTGCGAGTCTTCCGCGACATCCACGGTGCGGTGGTCGAGGCGCTGCGCGCGCGGCTGCGCAACGAGGAATTGACCCAGCGGCTGGCTGGCAGCGAAGCACGCCTGCGGGACGCGATCGAGAGTTTTCCCGATGCGTTGGCGGTCTGGGACGGAAACGACTGCCTGGTGGTGTGCGACGAGGCCTACGCGCGGCTATTCGGCGGCGGGCGGCGCGCAGGCGAGCTGGTCGGCGCACCGTACGTCGAGATCGCGCGCAACGCCTACCGGATCGAGCAGCCGCCCGGCTACGCCGGGCGCGAGGAGGACTGGGTCGAGGCGCGCGTTCGCCAGCACCGCGAGGGGGCCGGCGTGCTGCGTCAGTTCCAGACGCGCGACGGGCGCTGGAAGCAGGGCAAATCGGTGCGAACCGTGCTCGGCGGCTACGTCAGCGTGGTCACGGACATCACCGATCTCAAGCGCGCGCAGGACGCCTACCTCGCGGTGCTGGCGGAGGAGAACCTGATGCTCGAGACGCTGCCGGTCGGGGTCGCGTTCGTCCAGCGGCGGGTAGTGGTGCGCTGCAACCGGCGCCTCGAGCAGATGCTGGGCTACGCGCCGGGCGAGCTGCACGGCAAGCCGACGCGCGTGTGGTACGCCTCGGACGAGCAATGGGGCGCGGCGGGCGAGGAGGCCTACCGGCGGCTCGCGAGTGGCGAGATCATAGAGGGCGATTCGCGCCTGGCGCGGCGCGACGGCTCGCGCTTCTGGTGCCGCGCGCTCGGGCGCTCGCTCGATCCGTCGGCGCCGGAGGAGTCCGCGATCTTCGTCTTCTCCGACGCGAGCGAGCGAATCGCCGCCGAGCAGGCGCTGCGCGCGAGCGAGGCGCTGTACCGCAACCTGGTCGCGACGTCGAACGACCTGATCTGGTCGATCGACCTCGAGCGGCAGTGGACCTACCTCAACCCGATCGCGGCGCAGCGGATCTACGGCTCCGGGGTCGAGGAGCTGATCGGCCGGCCGCTGACGGATCGCAGCGCGCAGGCGGTGCGCGAGCGCGACGCGGCGGTCTTCGGCCGGGTGATGGCGGGCGAGCAGGTGTTCGACTACGAGACGCGCCACACGAGGCGCGACGGCAGCCAAGTCGACCTGTCGTTCAACGCCACTGCGCTGCGCGACGCGAACGGCGCGATCGTGGGAGCGACGGGCACCGCGCACGACGTGAGCGAGCAAAAGCGCGCGGCGGCGGCGCTGCACGAGAGCGTCGCGAAGCTGCGGCTCGCGGTCGACGCCGCCGACCTGTACTACTGGGAATGGGAGCTGAGCACGGACAAGCTGACCTGGGGCCGCGACCCAGGCGGCCTGATCGGCCGTCCCGACGAGCGCTCGCGCCTTTACCCGGATTTCCGCGACATGGTGCATCCGGAAGACCGTGAGCGCTATCTTGCGGCCGGGCGCGCTGCGCTCGCCTCGGGCGAACCCTACACGGCGGAGTTCCGCATCGTTACCCGCGACGGGGCCGTGCGATGGCTCGCGGCGCATGGTTCGGTGCTCAGGCCGCCCGAGGGCGGGGCGGCCAAGATGATAGGGGTGTCGCAGGACATTACCGAGCGCAAGCGCCAGGAAGAGGAGGTGCGCTTCCTCGCCTACCACGACACGCTCACCGGGCTGCCCAACCGGCGCCTGCTGGACGACCGCATGCGCCAGGCCGTCTACCTCGCGCAGCGGCGCGACGTCAGGGTCGCGGCGCTGCTAATCGACCTGGACGACTTCAAGCAGGTCAACGACGCACTGGGACACCGCGCCGGCGACGCCGTTCTGCGCGAGGTCGCGCAGCGGCTGTCGGCCTGCATGCGCAAGTCGGACACGCTCGCGCGCCAGGGCGGTGATGAGTTCGTGGCGCTGCTGCCGGATCTGCAGCGCGAGTCGGACTGCCAGTTCGTGGCCGAGAAGGTGCTGCGCGCGCTCGAGCCGGAGTTTCGCGTCGAGGAGCGAGTGTTCCGCATCGGCGCGAGCATCGGCATATCGATCTACCCCTCCGATGCGGGCGACGGCGAAACGCTGCTGCGCAACGCCGACGTCGCCATGTACCGCGCCAAGCAGCTGGGCAGGAATCAGTACCAGTTCTACGGTCGTTGAGGCGCGGTATAGTGGCCGCATGAGCAGCCCGCAAACCAGGCTGCCGCCAGAGCCGGGGCGCGGCGACTGGCGGCAGTTCGCGCGCCTGGCGCGCTTCATGCTGCCCTACCGCGCGCGCATCGCGGGCGCGCTGCTGGCGCTGGGGGTGGCCGCGGGCTGCGTGCTCGCGCTTGGGCAGGGCCTCAAGCACGTGGTCGACAACGGCTTCGGCAGCGGCGATCCGCGCCTGCTCAACGAGGCTCTCGGCGCGATGATCGCCGTCGCCGCGGTGCTCGCGGTCGCGACCTACTTCCGCTTCTTCCTCATGATGACCACCGGCGAGCGGGTGATCACCGACCTGCGGCGCGCGGTGTTCGACCACATTCTCGGGCTCGAGCCCGGCTTTTTCGAGGCGACCCGCACCGGCGAGGTGATTTCGCGCCTGAGCACGGACAGCACTCTGCTGCAGCAGGCGATCGGCTTCGGCCTGTCGATGTTCGTGCGCAACCTGCTGATGATGACCGGCGCTGCGGTGATGCTGTTCGTGGTGAGCTGGAAGCTCGCGCTCATGGTGCTGCTCGGCGTTCCCGCAACGCTGGTTCCGATCCTGCTGCTCGGCCGGCGCGTGCGGCGGCTGTCGCGCGCCAACCAGGACCGGGTGGCCGACGTCTCGGCCTACGTCGACGAGGCAATCCACGAGATCCGTACTGTACAGGCCTACGCGCACGAGGAAGCCGACCGCGCGGCCTTCGCCCACCATGCCGAGGCTGCGTACGGCGTGGGCGTGGCGCGCATCCGGCAGAAGGCGCTGCTGATTTCGAGCGTGATGCTTATCGCCTTCAGCGCGGTCGGCCTGATCCTGTGGATCGGCGGCTACGACGTGCTCGCCGGCCGGCTGACCGCGGGCGAGCTGTCGGCGTTCGTGTTCTACGCGCTGGTGGTCGCGGGCGGGGCCGGGACGGTGTCGGAGGTATGGGGCGAGCTGCAGCGCGCCGCCGGCGCGACCGAGCGCCTGATCGAGCTGCTCGAGACCGAGCCCGGCATCGTCGCGCCGCCGCGCCCGCGCCAGCCCGCGCCGCAGGCGGGCGGCGAGATCGAGCTCGACGGCGTCAGCTTCGCCTACCCGGCGCGCCCCGCGTTCGCGGCGCTGCAGGGGTTCACGCTCAAGGTCGCGCGCGGCGAGCGCGTGGCGCTGGTGGGCCCCTCGGGCGCGGGCAAATCGACCGTATTCGCCCTGCTGGCGCGCTTCTACGACCCGCAGTCGGGCGCGGTGAGGATCGACGGCGTGGACGTGCGCGAATTCGAGCCGCGCGCGCTGCGCCGCCTGCTGGCCGTGGTGCCGCAGGAGCCGGTGATCTTCGCCGCAAGCGTGCTCGACAACGTGCGCTATGGCCGCCCGCAGGCGAGCCGCGCCGAAGTCGAGCGAGCCTGCGAGCGCGCCTTCGCGCTCGAGTTCGTCGAGCGCCTGCCGCAGGGGCTCGATACGCTGCTTGGCGAGCGCGGCGTGACGCTATCCGGCGGGCAGCGCCAGCGCCTGTCGATTGCCCGCGCGCTGCTCGCGGACCGACCGATCCTGCTGCTCGACGAGGCGACCAGCTCGCTCGATGCGGCGAGCGAGCGCATGGTGCAGCAGGCGCTGGACGAGCTCGAGCGCGGGCGCACGACGCTGGTCATCGCGCACCGGCTCGCCACCGTGCGACACGCCGACCGGATCGTGGTGCTCGAGCGCGGCGCGATCGTAGCCCAGGGCACGCACGCCCAGCTGATGCGCGAGGCGGGACTGTACGCGAGCCTCGCCGCGCTGCAGTTCCTGGACGTGGAGCTCGCCGCCTGAGACCGGGCACGACACTATTTGCGGCGGCGCGCACGACACTGCTCGCCGCGGCGCTTGCGCTCTCGGCGTGCGGCGCCGCGCGCGCCGCGGAGCCGCTCCAGGTAGGCTCCAAGCGCTTCACCGAGTCTTACATCCTGGGCGAGATCCTGACCCAGACCGCGCGCGCCGCGGGCCAGCCGGCCGAGCATCGCCCGGGAATGGGCGGCACCGCGATATTGTTCCAGGCGCTGCGCGCCGGGGCGATCGACGTCTACCCGGAATACACGGGCACCATCGCGCGCGAGATCCTGAAGCTGCGCGAAAGAGCGCCGGACCTGGCTGCGCTGAACCTGCGCCTTCACAAACTGGGGCTCGAGGCCGGAGTGCCGCTCGGATTCAACAACACCTACGCGATCGGCATGCGCCGCAGCCAGGCCGAGCGCCTGGGAATAAAGCGGATCTCGGACCTGGCGCGGCATCCCCGGCTCAAGTTCGGCTTCGGCCACGAGTTCCTCGGCCGGCGCGACGGCTGGCCCGGCCTCAAGGCGGCCTACGGGCTGCCGCAGAAGCCGCGCGGGCTCGACCACGGGCTCGCCTACGAGGCGCTGGCGCAGGGTGAAATCGACGCTATGGACGTCTACACCACCGACGCCAAGATCCTGCGCTTCAAAATCGCACTGCTGGAAGACGACCGCAGGTTCTTCCCGGTCTACGACGCGGTGCTGCTGTACCGTCTCGACGCCCCGCAGCGCTTTGCTGCGGCCTTCGCCGCGTTCCGCGAGCTAAAGGGCAGGATCGACGCGACGCACATGATGCGCCTCAACGCGCGCGCCGAGCTCGACGGGCGCTCTTTCGCCGCCGTGGGGACGGAGTTCCTCTCGGGCCACGACAGCGTGAAGCGGCGTTCGCTCCTCGCGGCGGTGTTCGCGCCCGACTTCTGGCGCCTGCTGCGTGAGCACGTGTTCCTGGTGCTGGCCTCGCTCGTGGCGGCGGCGCTCGTGGGCGTGCCGCTGGGTATTGCCGCGGCCAAGCTGCGCGCGCTCGCGCAACCGGTGCTTGCAATCACGGGGCTGGTGCAGACCATCCCGGCGCTCGCGCTGCTCGCGTTCCTGATCCCGATCACCGGCACAATCGGCCTGTGGCCGGCGCTGATCGCGCTGTTCCTGTACGCGCTGTTGCCGATCGTGCGCAATACGCACGCGGGCCTCGGGGGCGTGCCCGCCGGACTGCGCCAGGCCGGGCTGGCGCTCGGCCTGCGGCGCGGCACAATCCTGGCGAAGATCGAGCTGCCGCTCGCCATGCCCACCATTCTTGCGGGGATCAAGACCTCGGCGGTGATAAATGTCGGCACCGCGACAATTGCGGCCTTCATCGGCGCCGGGGGTTTCGGCGAGCGCATCGTGCAGGGGCTGGCGCTGAACGACGACGTGATGCTGCTCGCGGGCGCGCTACCCGCCGCGGGGCTCGCACTTATCGCACATGCCATGTTTGAGCTGATCGAGCGGGCGTTCGCGCCACGCTCGCGCTAGAATCGCCGTAAGACAAACAAGGGAGACCCAAGCCATGAGAATCGGCGTTCCCGCCGAGACCCTCGGGGGCGAGACCCGCGTTGCCGCGACCCCCGAGACGATCAAGAAGCTCGCCGCCAAGAACGAGGTGCGAGTACAGGCCGGCGCCGGCAGCGGCTCGAGCATTCCGGACAAGGACTACGAGGCGGCGGGGGCCAAGCTGGTGGCCTCGGCGGCCGAAGCCTACGACGCGGAGGTGGTGCTGAAGGTGCGTGCGCCGGCGGGCGGCGAGCTGGATCTGCTCAAGCCCAAGTCGCTGCTGATCGGCCTGCTCAATCCGTTCGATGCCGCCGGGATCGAAGCGCTCGCCAAGCGCGGCGTCACCGGCTTCGCGATGGAGTCGCTGCCGCGCATCTCGCGCGCGCAGTCGATGGACGTGCTCTCGTCGCAGGCGAACATCGCCGGCTACAAGGCGGTGGTGCTGGCGGCGGCCGAGATTGGGCGCTTCTTTCCGATGCTGATGACCGCTGCGGGAACCGTGAAGGCGGCGCGCGTGCTGGTGCTCGGCGCGGGGGTCGCGGGCCTGCAGGCGATCGCCACCGCCAAGCGGCTCGGTGCGGTGATCGAGGCCTCCGACGTGCGGCCGGCGGTCAAGGAGCAGATCGAATCGCTCGGCGGCAAGTTCCTCGAGGTGCCCTACCTGACCGACGAGGAGCGCGAGATCGCGCAGGGCGCCGGCGGCTACGCGCGGCCGATGCCGGCGGACTGGATGCGCCGCCAGGCCGAGCTGGTGCACCAGCGCGCGACTCAATCGGATGTTCTGATTACCACGGCGCTGATCCCCGGCCGCCCGGCGCCCAAGCTGATCAAGGACGACACGGTGCGGCAAATGAAGCCAGGCTCGGTGATCGTCGACCTGGCGGTCGAGCAGGGCGGCAACGTCGAGGGCTCCGAGCCCGGCAAGATCGCGCTCAAGCACGGCGTCAAGATCGTCGGGCTGACGAACCTGCCCGGAACGGTGCCTTTCGACGCTTCGGCGTTGTATGCGCGCAACCTGTTCAACTTTCTCGCCCTGATGCTCGATCCGAAGAGCGGCGAATTCAAGCTGGACAGGGAAGACGAAATCATCGCCGGCACCATGGTCTGCGCCGACGGTGCGGTAACCAAGCGAGGCTGAAATGTCAGGAACCGTAGACCCCACCATCCTACACCTCGTGGTCTTCGTGCTCGCGGTGTTCGTGGGCTACCACGTGATCTGGAACGTGACTCCGGCGTTGCACACGCCGCTGATGAGCGTGACTAACGCGATTTCGTCGGTGATCATCGTCGGCGCGATCCTCGCCGCGGCGCCGAATGAGACGGATTTTGGCTCGATTCTCGGCGTGCTTGCGGTCGCGCTCGCGTCGGTTAACGTCGCCGGCGGATTCCTCGTCACGCAGCGAATGCTGGAAATGTTCAAGAAGAAGCAAGCGAAGAAAGAGGGCGGCAAATGAGCGCCAACCAGCTAACCCTGTGGTACCTGGTCGCCTCGGTGTGCTTCATCCTGGCGCTCAAAGGGCTGTCGTCGCCGACCACCGCGCGGCGCGGCAACCTGTTCGGCATGGTCGGAATGACGATCGCCGTGGTGACCACCATCGCGGTCGTGGCGCACGGCCGCATCGACCTGATCCTGATCGCAATGCTGGTCGGTGGCACCGTCGGCGCGATCGTCGCGCGGCGGGTGCAAATGACGCAGATGCCCGAGCTCGTCGCGGCGATGCACTCCATGGTCGGCATGGCCGCGGTGCTGATCGCGATCGCCGTGGTCAACAATCCGGGCGCGTTCGGCGAGCACGATCCGCTGCCTGCCGGCAACCGGCTCGAGCTGTTCATCGGCACCTTCGTCGGCGCGATCACCTTTTCCGGCTCCGTGATCGCGTTCGGCAAGCTTGCCGGGCTGGGCAAGAAGTTCCGCCTGTTCTCGTCGGCGCCGGTAGTGTTCAAGGGCCAGCACCTGCTCAACCTGGCGCTTGCGCTCGTCATGATCGGCTTCGGCCTGGCGTTCTTCATGGCCGACGACAAGGGCTGGACGCCGTTTGCCGTGATGACCGCGATCGCCTTCGTGCTCGGCTTCCTGATCATCATCCCGATCGGCGGCGCCGACATGCCGGTCGTGATTTCGATGCTGAACAGCTACTCGGGCTGGGCAGCGGCGGGAATCGGCTTTTCGCTCAACAACGCGATGCTGATCATCGCCGGCTCGCTGGTCGGTTCCTCGGGCGCGATCCTGTCCTACATCATGTGCAAGGCGATGAACCGCTCGTTCTTCAGCGTCATCCTGGGCGGGTTCGGCGCGGCCGAAGGCAGCGCGGCCGCCGGTGGGGACGAACAGAAGACCGTGCGCTCGGGCTCGGCGGACGACGCGGCGTTCATGATGGCAAACGCGGAATCGGTCATCATCGTGCCGGGCTACGGCCTGGCGGTTGCGCGCGCGCAGCATGCGGTCAAGGAAATGGCCAACAAGCTGATCGAGAAGGGCGTCAGCGTGCGCTATGCGATTCATCCGGTCGCCGGCCGCATGCCGGGGCACATGAACGTGCTGCTGGCGGAGGCCGAGGTGCCCTACGACCAGGTGTTCGAGATGGACGACATCAACAACGAGTTCGGCAACACCGACGTGGTGCTGGTGCTGGGGGCAAACGACGTCGTCAACCCGCTCGCGCACGAGAAGGGCAGTGCGATCTACGGCATGCCGATTCTGGAGGTGGCCAAGGCGCGCACGGTGCTGGTCAACAAGCGCTCGATGGCGGCGGGCTACGCCGGGCTGGACAATCCACTGTTCTACATGGATAAGACGATGATGGTGTTCGGCGACGCGAAGAAGGTGGTCGAGGACATCGTCAAGGCGATCGACTAGATGGGGTCGAGAGAAGAGATTCTCGCCACGATCCGCAGGCGCCAGGGGCGCGGCGGCTCGCCCGCGCTCGCGGAGCGCGAGCAGCTGCAGACCTACCTGCGCGCGCATCCGCGCGGGCCGCTGCCGGAAGTTGCGGGCGATCTCGCGGCGCGCTTTCGCGCGCGCGCCGAAGCGAGCGCGAGCACCTGCGACAGGGTGGCGGCGATGGCCGATGCGCCCGGCGCGGTGGCGCGCTACCTCGACGCGCACCGTCTTCCGAAATCCGGCTGCGTCTGGCCGCGACTGGCGGGGCTCGACTGGAAGGCGGCAGGACTCGAGCTCGAGCCGCGTGCGGCGAAGGGCGAGGACCTGGTCGGCGTGACGGGTGCGTTCTGCGCGCTGGCCGAGACCGGCACTCTGGCGATGGTTTCCGGTTCCGACACGCCGGCGAGCGCGAGCCTGCTGCCCGAGACGCACGTCGCGCTGGTGCCGCTGGCGCGCCTCGTACCTTACATGGAGGACGCCTGGGATCTGATGCGCGCGGAGCTCGGCCGGCTGCCGCGCGCGGTGAACTACATTTCGGGGCCCTCGCGCACCGCCGACATCGAGCAGACCCTGGTGCTCGGCGCGCACGGCCCCTATCGCGTCCATATCGTATTAGTCGGCTGAGCCGCGCGCGGCCTGCGCCCCGGAGTATGCGAGGGATCGACCTTACGGCCTGGCGCAGCAAGTTTGCCGGCGGCGCGCGTACGCTGCGCGGCTTTCTCGCGCGGCGCATGCCGCCGCCGCCGCTGCGCATCGGCATGTCGGCGCGCCTGTTCCATCCCCGCCCCGACGCTATTGGACTTCAGGGCAAGCGCATGCAGTACCTCGAGCAGTCGGTCGCGCACTGGGTGATGTCGCGCGACGTGCTGGTGTTCATGGTGCCTACGGTCGACAAGGACAGCCTGTTCCACCGCAGCAACATCCGTGTGGGCGACTACGCCCGCGTGCTCGACGGGCTGGTGCTGCAGGGCGGCGCCGACGTCAGTCCGCTGACCTATGGCGAGGAACCGCTGGACGGCGAATGGGCGGGCGATCGCCTGCGCGACGTGTACGAGATCGAGCTGCTGCACGAATTCGTCGAGGCGGGCAAGCCGGTGCTCGGCATCTGCCGCGGCGCCCAGCTGATCAATGTCGCCTTCGGCGGTACGCTCTACCAGGACATCCGCACCCAGCTGCCCAAGTCGCAGCCGCACGTGACGAGCGCGTACGAGAAGAACATGCACCCGATGCGCATCGAGCCCGGATCGGGCCTGGCGCGTCTCTACCCGGGGATCGAAACGACGCGCATCAACTCGATCCATCATCAGTCGATCAAGGCGCTGGGCCGGAATCTGTCGGTCGAAGCGCGCTCAGAGCCTGACGGCGTCATCGAGGCGATCCGCGGCGCGGGCGATAGCTACGTGTTCGCGGTGCAGTGGCACCCGGAGTTCCACGCCCCGGGCGACGATAGCGTGCTGGACAGCGCGCCGATACTGGACGAATTCCTGCGCGCAGCGCGCGGCTAGACGAGAGCAGGGAGGAGCATTGGATCTGAGCTTTCTGCCGCAGCTTCCGTTCGCGCTGTCCGCGCCGGTCATGTTCGGCGCGCTGCTCGCCGCCGGACTCGTGGCCGGCGAAGCGGCCAACCGCTATGCGTCGCTGCCGCGCATCACCGGCTACGCGCTGGCCGGGGTCGTGCTCGGGCCCCAGCTGAGCGGACTGCTCAGCCGTGAAGTGCTGCATGCGCTCAGCGTCCTGATTGACCTTTCGGTCGGTCTGATCGTGTTCGAGCTGGGATTCCGCTTCGACTGGGACTGGCTCAAGCGCAACCGGTGGCTGCTTGTAACCGCTGTCGCGGAAAGCCTGTTCGGTTTCGGCGCCATATTCGGCGCCTTGGTCTACTTCGGCTTCGAGCCCGCGCTGGCGGCAGGCGCGGCGGCGATCGGCAGCGCGACTTCGCCCGCCGTGGTGATGCTGGTCGCGCACGAGCTGCGGGCTGAAGGCCAGATCACCGAACGGGCGCTGCTGTTCACCGCGGTCAACAGCGTGTTCGCGTATGTCGCGCTCACGCTGGTGCTGCCGTTCCTGCACCTCGACCTCCATCAGGGCTGGCAGCAGGCGCTGCTGCGCCCGCCGTACATCCTGGGCGGCTCGCTGCTCGCAGGGGCTGCGGCCTGCGCGCTCATGCTGGCACTCGCGCGCTGGCTGGGAAAGCGCGAGGACCGCCAGTTCGTGCTGCTGGTGGCGATCGTGGTGCTCACCGTAGGCGTGGCGCGCAGCCTCAACCTGTCGGTGATGGTCGCGCTGATGACGCTGGGCATGCTGGCGCGCAACCTCGACCGGCGCCACGTCCTGATGCCGCTGCGCTTGGGCTACGGGGGGCAGCTGTTCTTCGTGATCCTGTTCGTGCTCACCGGCGCGGGGCTTGAATTCGGTGCCTGGGGCACGGCGGCGTGGCTGGTCGCCACGCTGCTGGTGGTGCGCTTCCTCGGCAAGGCGCTGGCGATCATCGTCTTCGGCCGCCTCTCGGGCGTGCGTACCGGTGGCGCCGGACTGCTGGCGATCGCGCTGCTGCCGATGTCCGGCCTCGCGGTCGGAATGGTGCGCGACGCGAGCGAGCTTTCGCCCGCGTTCAGCGGGGAGCTGGGCGGGATACTGCTCGCCGCGGTCGCGCTCTCGGAGCTGCTCGGGCCGCTCGCGACACAATTCGCGCTGCGCCGCGCCGGCGAGGCGCACCCTGGGCCTCAAGGTGGTTGAGGCCGGCGCCGTGGACGAGATGAATTTCAGGCCCTCGGCCGAGATCAGCCTCGGGATCGAGCTCGAGCTGCAGCTGCTGCGGGCGCACGACTTCGACCTCTCGCGCGGAGCCGCCGACCTGCTTGAGTTGCTGGAGAAGCGCAAGCTGCCGGGCGCGGTGAAGCCCGAAATCACCGAAAGCATGGTGGAGCTGAACAGCTCGGTTCACCGGCACCACGGCTCGCTGCGCGACGAGCTGCTCGTGATGCGGGACGCCGTGGTAAAGGAGGCGGGCGTGCTCAACCTGCGCGTCGCGGGTGGCGGCTCGCACCCGTTCCACGACTGGGCCGACCGGCGCATCTTCCCGACCGGGCGCTTCCGCTCGATCCTGGAGCGCTACGGCTACCTGGCCAAGCAGTTCACCGTGTTCGGGCAGCACATCCACGTCGGCTGCCCGGGCGGCGACGACGCGGTGTACCTGATCCACATGCTGACGCGCTACGTACCGCACTTCATCGCGCTGTCGGCCGCCTCGCCGTTCTACCAGGGCGAGGACACGCAGTTTCAGTCCTCGCGCCTGACCTCGATCAACGCGTTTCCGCTCGCCGGGCACATGCCGTTCGTGCGCGACTGGGCGGAGTTCATCGAGTACTACGACAAGATGCGCGGCTTCGGCATCGTCGCCAGCATGAAGGATTTCTACTGGGACATCCGGCCCAAACCCGAGTACGGCACGGTCGAGATCCGCGTCTGCGACACGCCGCTCACGGTGCAGCGCGCGGCGCTGCTGGGCGCCTACGCCCAGGCGCTGGTCGCCTATCACCTGGCGGAGAGGCCGCGCGCGCCGGCGCGCGCGGTCTACCTGGTCAACAGCTTCAATCGCTTCGAGGCCAGCCGTTTCGGCTGCCGCGGCGACCTGATTGAGCCCTACGAGAGCCGCAGGAAGAAGCTCGGCCAGGACATCCTGGAGAGTATCGAGACCGTCATGCCCCACGCGCTGCAGATCGGGGCTGCGGATGCGCTCGCCGAGCTCGCCGCGGACGTGCGGCACGGGTACTCCGATGCCAACTGGCTGCTCGAGTGCCATACGGAGCTCGGTTCGCTGCCCGACGTGGTGCGCGAGTCCGCGGCGCGCTGGAGCGCGTTGGCCTGAGAGGGCGCGCCAAACCGGCTTTCGCGACGGAGCGGCCGCGCACATATAATGCGGGCCACCAAGACTACGGCGGGACGAAGCATGACATCAGTACTGAAAGTTGCGGCGCGCTTCCTCGTGCTCGAGCGCGGACTGATTCTCGGCACGCTGGTGATGGCAGGCGTGGCGGCGGCGCTGGGCGTACCGATCGCGTTCGTGTTGTTCGCATTGACCCTTGCCGGCGTGGCGCTGTTTCATCGTCACACGTTCTACGTGGCGATCATCGGCTTGACGGTCATCACATTTTATTCGGTCGGTTTCACGGGCTTTCGCGAAGGGCCGGGAATGTCCGGCCTTGGCGCCCACATGCTGCACGAGTGGGTGGTCCTGGCCAATCTGGGGTGTCTGCTACTGGGCTTCGCATTGCTTTCCAACCACTTTGAGGAGAGCAAGGTGCCGGCGGTGCTGCCGCATTACCTTCCGGACGACTGGAAGGGAGGGCTGGTCCTGATTCTGATCGTGTTCGTACTGTCTTCGTTTCTCGACAACATTGCGGCCGCGATCATCGGCGGCACGATCGCGCGCGTGGTGTTCAGGCACAAGGTGCACATCGGCTACCTCGCCGCGATCGTGGCGGCATCGAACGCGGGCGGCGCCGGCAGCGTGGTCGGGGACACCACCACCACCATGATGTGGATCGACGGGGTCAGTCCGCTCCACGTGCTGGACGCGTACGTGGCCGCGATTGCCGCGATCATCGTATTCGGCGTGCCGGCGTCCCTCCAGCAGCAGCGCCACTCCCCGATCATCAAGGACGCGAAGATCGAGCACCGGGTGGACTGGAGCCGGGTCCTGATCGTGCTGATCATCCTTGCGGCCGCGATCGGCACCAATGTCGTCGTGAACGTGAAGTTCGGCCCCATCTCCGACAGTTTTCCTTTCATCGGCGCGGCTGTCTGGGTGGCGTTGATAGTCACTGCGGCGTGGCGGCAACCGAACTGGAAGTTGCTGCCGAACGCGTTCAAGGGGGCGGTCTTTCTGCTCTCGCTTGTCACCATCGCATCGATGATGCCGGTGGACAAGCTGCCGCTCGCTTCATGGCATACGGCCTTTGGCCTCGGTGTCGTGTCGTCGGTATTCGACAACATCCCGCTCACCGCGCTGGCGCTCAAGCAGGGCGGATACGATTGGGGCATGCTCGCTTACACGGTCGGATTCGGGGGCTCGATGATCTGGTTTGGCTCGAGCGCGGGCGTGGCGCTCTCCAACACGTATCCGGAGGCAAGATCGGTAGGACTGTGGTTGCGGCACGGCTGGCATGTTGCGCTCGGCTACGTGGTCGGTTTCTTCGTGATGCTCTTCTTGCTCGGCTGGCATCCCGATGCGCCGCACCACAAGGATCAAGGAGTCGTGACGCCGAGTCATGGCCATTCGATGCAGTTGCGAACCGGGTAGCTTGAATTGAGCGTTGCCCGATGCGGGCGAAACTGTCGACATTCCACGCTGCGCTGGCCCTTGTCGCGCTGACCGCCGTTTTGGCGCCTCGGGCCTTCGCCGCGGGCGCGGACGATGCGGCGGGCACCTTTCTCTTCCTGGCGCTCGCCCTGGTCGTCGCACGCCTGGCCGGTTTCGTCGAGCGCTTCGGACAGCCTGCGGTGCTGGGGGAGTTGCTTGCCGGCGTCCTGCTCGGCAATCTCGGGCTGAGTTTTCTGGACGAAGTGCGTCAAGACGCGCTGGTCGGGTTTCTGGCCGAGCTCGGCGTAGTGATCTTGCTGTTCCAGATAGGCCTCGAATCGAGCTTTGCCTCCTTGCGTCAGGTCGGTGCGCGCGCATTGGCCGTAGCCGTAGTCGGTGTGGTGGTGCCGTTCGCGCTCGGTCTGCTGGTGGGCCCGCTTCTGGTGCCCGGGCAGTCGTTTAATGCCTACCTTTTCGTTGGCGCGACTCTTGCCGCGACTTCCGTCGGTATCACGGGACGGGTATTTCGCGATCTGGGGGTGCTGGAAACGCGCGAAGCGAGGATCGTGCTTGGCGCGGCGGTCATCGACGACGTGCTCGGCCTGATTCTGCTGGCGGTCGTATCGAGCCTAGTCGCGAAAGGCGGCGTCGACCCGGCCACGGTCGCGTGGATCGTCGCTCAATCGGTTCTGTTTCTCGTCGGTGCCGTCTATCTCGGGCGTCTGCTTTCGCCCAGGCTCGCTCGGGCGCTGGCCAGGGTGCACGCGGGGGAGGGCATGAAATTCACGTTGATGCTGGCATTGGGGCTGGCGCTCGCGTGGCTCGCGCACCAGATCGGCCTGGCGGCCATCGTCGGCGCGTTCGCGGCGGGACTGTTCCTCGAGCCGGCGTATTTTGACGAATTCGAGGAGCCGGAAATCGTGCAGGAGATTCGTCCGCTGCTAACGCGAGCCGGCGGCGAAGCATCTTCAGAACTGCGCAAGATCCTCGACCGTCACGCGCAACGGCACCACGCCGACTTGCTTGGCCCCCTGGGTTACGTGTTCGTGCCGGTATTTTTCGTTTACACGGGAATGCAAGTGCGGATTGAACTGTTCACCCACGGCGCGCTGCTGCTGACGGCGCTCGCGCTGGCCGCCGCAGCGATCGTCGGCAAGCTCGCATGCGGGCTGGCCGCAGGCGCGGCCCGAAGGTGGGTGGTCGGCTGGGGAATGGTGCCGCGCGGCGAGGTCGGGTTGATCTTCGCCGCAATCGGGCGCGAGCTTGGCGCGATCGACCAAGCCACCTTTTCGGCGGTTGTCCTGATGGTCATTCTCACCACGTTGGTGACGCCCCCCGTTCTTGGGCGACTCCTCAAACGGGAGCCTGGTTGAGTCCCTGAGCGCCGTTCTTATCGCGGATCATGGACTTACCTTGCAACCCATGAAAGCTGTGGTTAGAATCTCTTCAGCTCGCTGACGCGCACGGGGATCTGCCCCGGAGCGCTAAGACAATAATTCGGGGCGGGCGAAGTCACCACAGGGCTTTGGCCCGCACATCAAGCTAGCGAGAATAGATCGAGGAGGATTCAAATGAGTGAGCAACAAGTAAAACCGGAAGCATCGCGCCGTAAGTTCCTGACAGGAGCGGCTGCGGCAGCGACCGGCGCGGCGACGCTCGGTTTCCCGATGATCGCGAAGTCGCAATCGCCGATCGTCATCAAGATGCAGGGCGCATGGAGCGCCACCGACATCCTGAACGAGTTCGCGATGGAGTTCGTCACCCGCGTGAACTCAATGTCGGGCGGGCGGCTGAAAGTGGACTACCTCGTCGCCGGTTCGGTGGTGAAGCCGTTCGAGGTGACCGACGCCGTCAGCAAGGGCGTGCTCGACGCCGGCCATACCGTGCCGGTGTACTGGTACGGCAAGTCGAAGGTCGCCTCGCTGTTCGGCTCAGGCCCGATCAACGGCATGGACTCGTTTCAGACGCTGTCCTGGATCTATCGCGGCGGCGGGCTCGATCTCTACCACGAGTTGCTGCAGAAGCTGAAGCTCAACTACGTCGGCTTCTTCGCCAACCCGATGCCGACCCAGCCGCTGGGCTGGTTCAAGAAGCCGATCACGAACGCAAAGCAGCTCAAGGGTCTCAAGTACCGCACCGTGGGCCTCGCGGCGGACCTGTTCCAGGAAATGGGCGCCAAAGTGACCCAGCTGCCGGGCGGAGAAATCATCCCGGCCCTCGAGCGCGGCGTGATCGATGCTTTCGAGTTCAATAACCCGACTTCGGACAGCCGCTTTGGTGCCCAGGACGTGATCAAGAACTACGAGCTGGGCTCGTTCCACCAGGCGATGGAGTTCTTCGAGATCATCCTGAACAAGAGGGTGTGGGACTCGATGCCGAAGGACCTGCAGGCGATCTGGCAGTACGGAGTCGAGGCGGCTTCGCAGTCGAACTACTGGACCGCGATGGCGAATTATCCCAAGGACTTGCAGAAGCTGATCGACAAGGACCACGTCAAGGTGCTGCGCACGCCCAAGTCCGTGTTCGAGGCGCAGCTGAAGGCCTGGGACGTGCTGACCAAGAGGCTGTCCGACGCCGACCCGTTCTTCGCCAGAGTGGTCGAGTCGCAGCGCGCGTGGGCCAAGCCCGTCTGCCACTACTGGTTCCTGAACGACGCCCCCTTCAAGCTGGGATACGAGCACGTGTTCAAGGTCAAGGTGCCCGATTGAGCTTCAGGGGAAATTGAGAAATAATTGATGCTATGGTTGGGGCGGCACTGCTGTGCCGCCCCATTTTCTTGATACGGACCGGCGCATGGTTAGCAAGCTGATTTACGGCATCGACCAGCTGAGCAGAATGGTCGGCCACGCTTTCGCATGGTGCATCATCATCCTCACCTTCGGCACCTGCTACGAGGTCTTCGTCCGCTACGTGCTGGACAATCCAACCAGCTGGGCGTTCGACATGAGCTACCTCATGTACGGCGGCCTGTTCTTCATGGGCGGCGCCTATACCCTGTCGCGCAACGGCCACGTGCGCGGCGACTTCATCTACCGCATGTGGCCTCCGCGGGGGCAGGCAATCATCGAATTGACCCTGTATATCCTGTTCTTCTATCCGGGTGTGCTCGCCCTTATGTACGCCGGCTGGAGCTACGGCTGGGAGGCCTTCAGGATCCGAGAAGTCAGCGTTAACAGCCCGGCGGGAATCCCGGTCTGGCAGCTCAAGCTCCTCATTCCGTTCGGCGCCGGTTTGTTGGCGCTGCAGGGGCTGGCCGAGGTCGCGCGCTGCATCATGTGCATCCGTGACAATCGCTGGCCACCCCGGCTGCACGACGTCGAGGAGCTCGAGGACGTGCTGCTCGAGCAGCACGCTGCCGAAGCGGCGAGGCAGGGAGGCTCCAAGTGAGCGATCCGGTCATCGCCCTGATGATGCTGGGGCTGTTCATCTTCATTATCCTGCTCGGATTTCCGATCGCCTTCACCCTGATGGGAATGGGCGTCGGCTTTGGCTACTACGCCTATTTCCGGCCTGGCCAGGAATTCTTCGACAACCGGATCTTCTACCTGTTGACGCAGAACACCTGGAGCATCATGAGCAACGACGTGCTCGTTGCCGTGCCGCTGTTCCTGTTCATGGGCTACATGGTCGAGCGCTCCAACCTTCTCGATCGGCTGTTCTACAGCCTGCAGGTGGCATTGCGCCATATCCCGGGCGCGATGGCGGTGGCAGCGCTCGCGACCTGCGCGATGTTCTCGACCGCGACCGGAATCGTCGGCGCGGTGGTGACGCTGATGGGCCTGCTTGCCTTCCCGGCCATGCTCAAGGCCGGCTACGACCAGAAGCTGTCCGCGGGCGTAATCTGCGCCGGCGGCACGCTCGGGATCCTGATCCCGCCTTCGATCATGCTGATCGTCTATTCGGCGACCGCTTCGGTTTCGGTAGTGCGCTTGTATGCGGCGGCAATGCTGCCCGGCTTCCTGCTCGCGAGCCTGTACGTCGGCTACGTCATCACGCGCGCCGTGCTCAATCCCAATCTTTGCCCGAAGCTGCCGAAGGAAGAAAGCGACGTTCCCTGGAGCGAGGCCTTCTGGCTGCTGGTGCAGGCGTTCGTGCCGCTTGCGGTGCTGATCCTGGCGGTGCTCGGTTCGATCCTGTTCGGCCTGGCGACGCCGACCGAGGCCGCCTCCGTGGGCGCGTTTGGCAGCATGGTAATCGCGGCCGGCTACCGTGCACTCACCTGGCAGCGCCTGCGCGAGGCGGTCTACCTCACGGCTCGCACCTCGGCCATGGTCTGTTTCCTGTTCGTGGGCTCGTGGACCTTCTCCTCGGTGTTCTCGTATCTGGGCGGAGATGGTGTCATCAAGGATTTCGTGCTCGGGCTGCACCTCAACCCGATCCTGTTCCTGATCATCACGCAATTGATCATCTTCCTGCTCGGCTGGCCGCTCGAGTGGAGCGAGATCATCATCATCTTCGTGCCGATCTTCCTGCCGCTGCTGCCGCACTTCCACGTCGACGCGGTCACGTTCGGCATCCTGGTGGCGCTCAACCTGCAGACTTCGTTCCTCACGCCGCCGATGGCGATGTCGGCCTACTACCTGAAGGGGATCGCGCCGCCGCACGTGCAGCTGTGGACCATCTTCCGGGGATGCTTCCCGTTCCTCGCCATGGTGCTGGTGACCATGGTCCTGGTCTACGTGTTCCCGCAGCTGATGTTGTGGCTGCCGCACCTGTTCTACGGCTAATGACGACCGCATGGATTCATCGCAACTGAACTGGCTCTCGGCGAGCGACGCCGCGCGTGCAATCCGCGACGGCGCGATCAGCGCGGAAGAACTGACCGACGCCTGCCTGGGGCGGGTGCGTGAGGTGGACGACAAGGTGCAGGCCTGGGCCTTTCTCGACCCCGAGCACGCGCTCAACCAGGCGCGGGCGCGCGACCAGGAACGGCGCGAGGGCCGGCCGACCGGCCCCTTGCACGGGGTGCCGGTGGCGGTCAAGGACATCATCGACACCGAGGACATGCCGACCGAGGACGGCAGCGTGCTGCACGCGGGACGCGCGCCGTCGCATGACGCGACGGTGGTGGCGATGCTGCGCGCGGCAGGCGCGGTCATTTTCGGCAAGACGGTGACCACCGAGCTCGCGACCTACGCGCCCGGCAAGACCCGCAATCCGCACAATCCGGAGCACACCCCCGGCGGCTCTTCGAGCGGATCGGCGGCTGCCGTCGCCATCGGCATGGTGCCGCTCGCGCTCGGCAGTCAGACCAACGGTTCGGTCATCCGGCCGGCGTCGTTCTGCGGCGTCTACGGCTTCAAGCCGACGCACGGGTTGATCCCCCGCACGGGCGTGTTGAAGCTGTCGCGCACGCTCGATCAGCTCGGCGTGTTCGCGCGCAGCGTCGAGGACGTCGCCCTGTTGGGCGAACAGCTCGTGGGCTGGGACGAAGACGACCCCGATACGCGGCCACGGGCGCGGTCGCTGCTGTTCGAGACCGCCTGCTCCGAGCCGCCGCTGCCTCCGCAGCTCGCGTTCGTGAAAGGGCCGGCCTGGGAGCGCGCCAGCGAGGAAACGAAGCAGGCGTTCGCCGAGCTGGTTGCGGCGCTCAGCGACAGCTTGTTCGAGGTCGACATCGCCGGATCGACCGAACGGGCGCTCGATTACCACCAGACCATCATGGAAGCGGAGATGGCGGCGAACCTGGATGTCGAATGGGAAAAGGGGCGCGACCGCGTTTCCCCCTCCCTGCGCGCGCAACTCGAGCGCGGCCGCGCGGTGACCGCGCTGGATTACCAGCGCGCGTGTGCGCGCATCCCGCTGCTCAACGCCGGGTTCGACAACGTCTTCGAGCGCTGCGAAGCGATCGTCACGCCGGCGGCGGCGGGAACCGCTCCCAAGGGGCTCGAGTCGACCGGCGACCCGGCCTTCTGCTCGCTTTGGACCCTGTGCGGCATGCCGGCGCTCAACCTGCCGCTGATGCAGGGCGGAAACGGCTTGCCGCTTGGCGTACAACTGGTGGGACCTCGGGGCAGCGACGCGCGGTTGCTGCGCACCGCGCGCTGGCTCGTGGCACGGGTCGCGGCCGGCTGATCGGACACGGAGACCTTCGACATGCTATTCAAGATCCTCGGCAGCATTTTGGCGGCGAGCCTGCTGATCGTTTTCATCGGCCCGGTGGCGATCAAGCTCAAGGACGTCGCGTTCAGCATCGTGGTACTGATCGGGCTGACGATGATGTTCGTCGATATGTGGCAGGCGCTGAAGTCGAAGGAAGACTGAGCGCCGCGCTTCAGTTTGCGGCGGCGGCGACAGGCTGCGAGCGCAGCGCTGCAACCTCGGCGCGCAGGCTCTCGAGCTCGCTTCGGTCGACGATGCCAAGCACCCAGTGGGTGAGGCGGCCGTCGGCCGCGCGCACTGCGCCCACCGCCGCTTCGACCTGCAGCGCGGCTCCGTCCTTGCTCCAGGCGGGCAGCCGCCAGCGCGAAGCCGGCTCGCCGAACAGCCTTTGCGCAAGGGCCTCGTCGCCACGGAACAGCAAGTCGACCACCCCGCGCCCGCGCACCTCTGCCTCGCGATAACCGAAGAAGGCCTCGAACGCGGCGTTGACATAGGTCACCGGTCGCCCCGGCCCGTCGGCATCGACCAGCGCCAGCGGCAAGCCGCAGGCGGACAAGGCAGCGCGTGAAAGCGCGCTGTCGGCAAGCAGGCGGAACAGCGCCGGCGCCGCCTCGCGGCGCGCGCACAGCGGGCGCCCCGAGGGGGGCATGCGGCGCACTTTGTCAGCGACTGTCATGGCCTACTTTTGCCACGGATCGCGCGGCACGGCAAGCGATCACGCCCTGCTAAAGGCGTGTTTTTTAAGCGCAATGTGACATAAACCACGTCCCCGGGCGGCTCAGGCGGCGGTCAGGGTATGGGCGCGAACCGCGACGATGGCCTTTGCCTGGTTGAAGTCTTCTGCATATCCGGCGCCGAACAGGCAGCACGCCAGCAAGTTCGCGATCGGCAGCGGCATGGGCTGCCTGCCGGCGAGGACCTGCTCGATCCATCCGGCGGTGCTCTTCGCGTCCGGTTGCTCCGGCAGCGCGCCGGCGCGCGCCATGCCCGCGGGTGCGGGCAGCGCGTGCCCGTCGAACAAGGTGACGCGCTCGCCGGCGTCAAACAGGATCATCGCCGGGCGCTGCAGCGGATCGGGGTAAGCCTCTCCTTCGCAGCCGTGGAACAGCAGCGCATGTTCGCCCAGCGCCGCCAGCACCGCCGCCAGAGATTCGCATTGGGCCTCGTCTCCGGCCGGAACCAGCTTCAGCGCCTCGCCCCCGAACGGGTCGATCAATGGCGCCACCTCGCGCCCGCAGGTGGGCACGCCCAGGCGCGCCTGAAGCGAGACGAGCTGAGCCAGCGCCGGACAAAGCAGCGCCGTCGGCACGAACGCGATGCGCGAAGCGTCGAGCGCCTCGCGCGCATCATTCAGGGTGGCGTTGGGAAGGACGCCCAGCTCGCGGAAAACGCTCGCGCTCGCGATGCCTCCCTGGCCCTCGAGCGGCCCGTGCACGACCACCGGAACGCCGAACCGCGCCAGTGCCACAGCCACCAGCGGCATGAGGTTCGCCTGTGCTCGCGCGCCGCAGTAGCTGGGAATCGCGACCGGTCGCGGTCCCGCCGGGACGGCGAGGCGGTTCAGGCGCGCCTGTGCGGCGCGCCTGAATCCCGCCAGCTCCGGCGGCGCCAGCGGCCTGATCGCCAGCACGCCGAGCAGCGCACCTAGCTCGAATTCGCTGATGCCGCCGTCCAGCACGGCCGAACACAGCTCGAGCGCTTCGGACTCGGTCAGGTTGCGCTCACCTGCGTGCCGGCAGGCGAGCCTTTTGATCGCTTGAGGGACGAGCATCGCTCCCTTTGAGAGCAATGGACGTGCCATGGCGCGCATCGGGCGCAGAGCGCCGTCTGCGGGTACCAGGGCGACGCGTTAGTGCACGCGCGCGCGGGGGTGCATCGAATTGGTGCGCTAGTGCGCCTGCCGCGGGCGCGACGAGAGGGAATAGCAGAAGCGGCGCAGGCGCCCCAGGTCTTCGGTTTCGATCGCCTGGTGCAGGAAAGTCATGTTGCGCTCGATCTCGGCCTGGTAAAGGTTGGGCCCATCGAAGTGCGCGGCGGCGAATCGTTCGACGCCACCGAGCTTGGTACTGATGCGGTGGCGAACGACGTACTCGTAGAATCCCGGGGTCTTGTACATCAGGTCCTCGGGCGACGCGTAGCGCACTATTTCGCGTCCGTCCGGCATGATGTCGCGCGCGATGCGCCCCCAGACGAATTCGCGGTAAAGGAATTCGCGGCATTTTTCGAGGTACATGCGATCGGACATCTGGCCGATCAGGTCGGCGGTGCCGACCATGTGGCCGAGCAGCCGGTCCGCCGGGTCGTCGACCTGGATGTCGTCGATTTCCTTCTCGTAGCCGGTGAAATGCACCAGGGCGGCGGCAACGGGCGCCTCGGCTTCGAATCCGAGCCGCGGCAGGTAGTTGGCCAGAAACTCGGCGCTGCGGCTGACGTGCACCTTGGTGAAGATGGCACCGTTCTCCACGTGCGCTTCGGATTCGCGCCGGATGTATCCCGAGTCGTGCAGCAGCGCGATGATCACGCCCAGAATCGCGCGTCGCGGCCCGAGCTGTTGCGAAGCTTCCTGTACGCGGTCGTGGCCTTCGATCAGGCGGGCGGTGGCGAGTGAAATATCGAGCGTGTGGCGCAGGTCGTGGTAAAGGGTGTCGCAGGCCAGGTAGCCCGGGAAGGTCCCCTCGAACAGCGCCTTGATGTCGGCAAAGGCCCGCGCCAGCGGTGACAAATCCGCGCCCGGGTAGCGCGCCGTGAACATGGAGGTGACGAAGTCGCGTACGCGGTCGGCGTCTTCGACGTCCACCCGGTTTGCCACGTCGTATTGGCTGAGGCGGTCCTGCATGACGCTTCGACGGGACTCCGCGGCGGCTATTGTTATGGGTCGATTATTGCGCAGCGGTGCGCGCGCGCGCAAGCAAAGAAAAGGGAGACGGCCGATAAGCCGGGTTCTGTTGACGCGGCCGGTTAGGGCACGCGCCACGGCAGCCATTCCTCTAGGCCCGCGGTTACCCGCGGGCTCAAGCCACCTACCCGCAAGCTCGGCCGAGCCGGCCTCAGACGCTTGCCTATTTGGTGTTGCTCCGGATGGAGGTTGCCGCGTTTCACCCCCCGGTTTGACCCGGGGACTCGTCTCTGTGGCCCTGTTCGTCGCCTTCCCGCCGCTTGCGCGGCGTTTATACGCGCCGGGGTGTTACCCCGCATCCCGCTCTACGGAGCCCGGACTTTCCTCTGCGCTTGCGCGCAGCGACTGCCTGGCCGACTCCCGCGCCGATTCTACCCTGCCGAGGGTGCGCCGGAGAGGGCGAAAATAGCGCGTGTCGGCGTAGAACGCTTCGCGCTCGCTTCCCGGGAACCATCCCGGATAGCCGAACACCGGCAGCGGCGCGAGCGCCCGAGGCGTGAGCTCGCCCGTGGCGGCCTCCAACCACGCCGCCGCGCATTCATCGAGGTAGGCGAAGAGCTGCGCGGGCGGCAGGCGCAATTTCGGCGCATCGAGCGGAACGAAAAGCGCCTTGCAGGTGATACCGGGCCAGGGGTTGCGCGCCTGCTCGAGCACGGCGTGGCCGACGATCACGAAGCGCATCGTCTCGAGCACGTCGGCGCGCCGCTCCCAGAACAGTTCCCGCCAGCGGAAAGCCCGGATGAGTTCGACCAGCCCAGGGTCGGCGAAGGCGACGATCGCGCCGCCTTCGTCGAAGATCGTCAGCAGATCGCGCAGCGGGCCGCGCCGGCCGCCTTCGCGCGGGATCTGCGCGGCATGACGCGCGTTGAGCATCGCCTTGGTGCGCGGATAGGAGATCCAGGCGAGCGCGTTGAAAAGGTCGTGCCAATTGCGCGGGCGCGTCGCGACCTCGCCGCTCGCATGCACGCGCAGCTCGTAGTTCGCGTCTTCGGGCCGCGGCGCAATGAACCGCACTGCTCTGCCGCTCGCCGTGCGGGGCGCGGCGCCCAGCTCGCGAGCGAGCAAGTTGAGGCGCTCGGCGTCAGGCCAATCCGTCTCCCGTGCCAGGCGCGCCAGCGCGGGCCGGACCGGGTCGTAGATCGGATGCGAGAAGTCCGCCCCGTACGGCTCCCCGAAGCTCAGGCGAGCTTCCATGGAATGGTTTCGCCGGCGCGCATTGGCACCAGCGTTTCGTCCCCGAAGGAGATCGACTGCGGCACCGCCCAGCCCTCGCGCACCAGCGCGATCTTTTCGGTGTTCGGCGGCAGGCCGTAGAACTGCGGCCCGAACCGGCTGGCAAAGGCCTCGAGCCTGTCCAGCGCGCCGGCTTCCTCGAAGGCGATCGCGTACAGCTCGACGCCGGCGTGCGCGGTGTAGATTCCCGCGCAGCCGCACGACGCTTCCTTGGCCGAGCGCGCATGAGGCGCGCTGTCGGTGCCGAGGAAGAACTTGGGGTTGCCCGAGGTTGCTGCCTCAACCAGCGCTTCGCGGTGCTCCTCGCGCTTGAGCACCGGGAGGCAGTAGTGGTGCGGCCGGATGCCTCCCATGAACAGCGCGTTGCGGTTCATCAGCAGATGGTGCGCGGTAATGGTCGCGGCAATGTTCGGGCCGGTGACCTCCACGTACTGCACTGCGTCGCGTGTGGTGACGTGCTCGAGCACGATCTTCAGGCCCGGAAAGCGGTCGACCAGCGGGCCAAGCACCTGGTCGATGAAGGCCTTCTCGCGATCGAACACGTCGACCTCAGGGTCGGTCATCTCGCCGTGCACCAGCAGCGGCATGCCGATCTCCTGCATCTTCTCGAGCGCGTGGAAGCAGCGCGACAGGCGGGTCACGCCTTCGTCCGAATGCGTTGTCGCGCCGGCCGGATAGAGCTTGACGCCATGCACCCGGCCCGAAGCCTTCGCGCGCATGATTTCCTCGGGCGGCGTGTCGTCGGTGAGGTAGAGCGTCATCAGCGGCTCGAAGCGCGCGCCCTGCGGCAGCGCCGCGAGAATGCGCTCGCGGTAGTCAAGCGCCTGTTGCGTCGTGCGCACCGCGGGCTTCAGGTTCGGCATCACGATCGCGCGCGCGAAGCGCCGCGCGCTGTCGGGCAGGACCGAGGCCATCGCCGCACCGTCGCGAAGATGCAGATGCCAGTCGTCGGGGCGCAGCAGCTCGATGCGGTCCATGGGTCGCTATTATCCCGCGTCCTTGCTTTTTTTTCCGAGCGCGAGGGCGTAAAGCTCGGCACGGGGCAGTCCGGTGATGCGCGCCGCGAGCTTTGCCGCGTCGCTGGCCGGAAGCTCTTTTAGCAGGATGCCCAGCACGCGCTCGCCTTCGACCCGGTCCGGGGCGCGTGGGGCGCTGTCCGGGCCCAGAACGAGGACGAACTCGCCCTGCTGCCGGTGCGGCTGCGCGAGCAGCCAGGCACCGGCTTCGGCCAGCGGCAGGCGCGCGAGCTCCTCGAACTTCTTGGTCAGCTCGCGCGCGATCAGCAACTCGCGCGTGCCGCCGAAGCGCTCGCACAGATCCTGAACTGTCTCGAGCACACGGTGCGGTGCCTCGTAGATGATCACCGGGCACGCGGCTTCGAGCGCTGCCAGCGCCTTGCGCCTTGCGCCGCGTGCGGCCGGCAGGAACCCGACGAACAGGAAGCTGTCGGCGGCGAAGCCCGACGCGCTGTAGGCCGCGAGCGCGGCGTTCGGTCCCGGCACCGGCACGACCCGGATCCCCTCGCGATGCGCCGCCGCGACCAGCAGTGCCCCCGGATCGGAGATGGCCGGCGTCCCCGCGTCGCTGATCAGCGACACATTCTTTCCGGCACGCAGCGCGCCCAGCAGCCGCTCGCTCGCGGCGCGTTCGTTGTGCGCGTGCAAAGGCACAACGCGCGCCGCAATGCCGTGGTGCACGAGCAGGGTGCGCGAGGTGCGCGTATCCTCGCATGCGATCAGGTCGGCCTGTCTCAGCGCTTCGAGCGCGCGCGGGCTCGCGTCGGCGAGATTGCCGATCGGGGTGGCGACGATATGGAGGGTTCCGGCGCTCATGGCGGGTCAACGCGCCACGCGGGCGCGCGTTAAGCCTGCCATGAACCGGGCCGGGGCGCGAGCCGAGGATCTGTGCGCGGAATTGCTGCGCCGCGCCGGCCTGCGCATCCTGGCGCGCAACTGGCGTTGCCGCCATGGGGAAATCGACCTCGTCGCCGAGGAAGGAGGTACCCTGGTGTTCGCGGAAGTGCGCCTGCGGCGCAACGCCCTCTACGGCGGTGCGGCGGAGAGCGTGACCCGCGCCAAGCGCGAGCGCCTGCTCGCCGCCGCGCGCCTGTATCTCGCCGGTCGCAAGGAAGTCAACTGCCGCTTCGACGTGTTGCTGCTCGACGGCGCGCAACAGCCGTGCATCGAATGGATCCGCGACGCGTTCGGAGACTAGGCGCACAAGCGCGTAGCTGCGCGCGCAGCTACGCGGTGTAAAATGCGCCATGGGTCACGCGGAACAGGACGCTGAAATCGAACTGCGCGTCGCGGCGCAATTTGCCGACAGCGCGCAGCTGAAGCAGACGGCGGCGCAAGCGCTCGCCGGGCCGATCGCGCATGCGGCCGAATTGATGGCGGACGCGTTACGCGCCGGCGGCAAGATGCTTGCCTGCGGCAACGGCGGCTCGGCGGCCGACGCACAGCACTTCGCGGCGGAGCTGGTGAACCGCTTCGAGACCGAGCGTCCGCCGCTTGCGGCGGTCGCGCTGACCACCGATTCCTCGGCGCTGACCGCGATCGCCAATGATTACAGCTACGAACAGGTGTTCGCGAAGCAACTGCGCGCGCTCGGGCGCAAGGGCGACGTGCTGCTGGCGATTTCCACCAGCGGCAACTCCGCCAGCGTGCTCGAGGCCGTGCGCGCGGCGCGCGAGCTCGAGCTGCGCGTAGTGGCGCTGACCGGCAACGGCGGTGGCAAGCTTGCGCCGCTGCTGGCTGCGGGCGATGTCCACATCTGCGTCCCTCACACGCGAACGGTGCGGATACAGGAAGTGCACCTGCTCGCGCTGCACTGCATGTGCGACGCGATCGACTTTCAGCTATTTGGAGCGAGGCAATGAAGAAAATTCACCTGCTGCTTGCATTCGTCCTTTGCGCCTCGGCCGTGCTGCTCCAGGGCTGCTTTCCCGCGTTCGTCGGCGTGGGCGCCGGGGCGGTCATGTCGGCGGCCGATCGGCGCACCACCGGCGCCCAGGTCGAGGACGAGGGTATCGAGCTTAAGACCAAGGGCCGCATCGGCGAGCGCTACGGCGACAGGGTGCACGTGGACGTCACCTCCTTCAATCGCGCGGTTCTGCTGACCGGTGAAGCGCCCGAAGAGCGCATCAAGACCGACATCGAGAAGATCGCGCTGGCGGTGCCGAACGTGCGCGGAGTTACCAACGAAATCGAGATCGCCGGCGTACCCTCCGCGCCCGCGCGAGCCAACGACGGATACCTCACCGCCAAGGTGAAGGGGCGCTTCCTGGACGCCGACAAGTTCAATCCGATTCACGTCAAGGTGGTCTCCGAGGCGGGCGTGGTGTACCTGATGGGGATCGTGACCGAGCAGGAGGCGGCCGACGCGGTGGAGATCGCGCGCACCACGGGCGGCGTGCGCAAGGTGGTCAAGATCTTCGAATTCTGCAAATCGACCGACGACATCTGCCGCTCGCACCAGAAGGCCGCGGCCGAGCCGAAGAAGTAGCCCCCGCCGCCGACCGCGTTCCGCGTGGCGCAGACACCGCCAGAATTCGAGCGCAAGGTCCACCCGCCCAAGGACCTCGCGCGCTGGCTCGGATTGCTCGCGCGGCCGCTGGTGTTCACCAACGGCGTGTTCGACCTGTTGCACCGGGGCCACGTCACCTACCTGGCGCGCGCGCGCGCCTGCGGCGCCTCGCTACTGGTGGCGCTGAACGGGGACGCTTCCGCGCGGCGGCTCGGCAAGGGCGACGATCGGCCGCTCAATCCGCTCGAAGACCGCATGGCCGTTGTCGCCGCGCTAGAGGCGGTGGGCGCAGTGACCTGGTTCGATGAAGACACCCCCGCTGCGCTGATCGAGGCATGCCGCCCGGACGTGCTGGTCAAGGGCGGCGACTGGCCCGTCGAGCGCATCGTCGGTGCGCGCGAGGTTCTTGCCCGCGGCGGGCTGGTGCATTCGATCCCGTTCGAGCACGAGCGCTCCACCACGCACCTGCTGGAGCGCATCCGCCGCGCACCGCGGTGAGGCGCTAGAGGATCAGCTCGTAGCAGCTCGCGCCCGGAGTCGGGCACGACAGGTACGGCCCGGTGGGACGGAAGCCGAGCGAGCGGTAAAGGGCCTGTGCCTGCGCCATGCTCGGCAGCGTGTCGAGCACCAGTCGCGCGTAGCCCGTATCGCGGGCGGCAGCGACGACCGCCTGCGCCAGCTCGCGCCCCGCCCCGCTGCGGCGAAATGCCGGGCGCACGTAAAAGCGCTTCATTTCCCCCGTCTCCGCGTCGACGCGACGCAAGGCGGCGCAGCCCGCCGGCTGCCCAGACCCCAGCGCAAGAAACAGCGCCCCGCCCGGCGGCGCGTACTCGCCGGGCAGCGTCTCCAATTCGCGCCCGAACCCGCCGAAGCAGGCGGGAGCGTCGACCTCCCGCGCGTATTCCTCGAACAGCATGCGCACGCTGGCTAGGTCCCGCGGCGAGGCGACTTTCAGGATCCGGACCATGACGGACATTTTACGATCGCGGTACACTTTCGCATGCGTCTGCACCAGCTCAAGATCGACTACGACGCGGAGCAAGACAGGCTCCTGATGCTCGTTTCGGCGAGCGACGGGGTCGAAGTGCGCCTGACGCTGACGCGGCGCTTCGTCAAGCTGCTCTGGCCGCTGCTGGTAAAACTGGCCGAGGAGGCGAGCCCGCGGATCAGCACCCAGGCCAATCCCGAGGCGCGCAAGGCCCTGTTCGGGATCGAGCACGAACAGGCGGTCGCGCGCGCCGACTTTTCCCGCGCCTACGAACACAAGCCCCGCGCGACGCCGTTGGGCGAGGCGCCTTTGCTGCTGGCCCGAATCCAGACTGGGCGCAACCGCGAAGGGCAGCCGGTCGTCGCGCTGCACCCGGCCGAAGGCAGCGGAGTGACCCTGACCTTTGATTCGGTGCTGCTGCACTCCGTGTGCCGGCTGCTGCAGTCCGCGGTCAAGAAGAGCGACTGGGACATGGATCTGCGGTTGCCCGATTCGGAAGCGCGGCCGCCGGCCGAGCGCGCGCCGCGTACGCTCAACTAGCGCGCATCGTCTCGAGCTGCTCGGAGATCTCGAGCCATTCCGTCTCGGCCCGTGCGAGCTCCCACTTGAGCCGCGCGTCGTTCTCCAGCGCCTCGGCGAGCGCCTGCTTTTGCGCGTCGGCGTACAGCCCGGGATCGGCGAGCCAGGCGACCACCGCGGCGTGCTCGGTCGATAGCTTTTC
>Ga0315540_10000002_pt1 | contig 127793 bp, 120 predicted proteins | sample SalMarSW160110MG_FD_203677 | JGI IMG/M metagenome (GOLD analysis project Ga0315540, IMG submission 203677) | Salt marsh sediment microbial communities from the Plum Island Ecosystem LTER, Massachusetts, United States - Salt Marsh Sediment SW1601-10 ...
TTTCCTGCCAAGTAGCTGGTAGCTTCTTGTATTGGAATGTGAATTTGGTCACGTACTGTCATCTGATAAGCGTCATAGCTACTATAAGCTACCGCAGAAGCTATAACGATTATGAAAAGCGCTGCTGCAATTTTTTTTCTTCGATCAGAGTTAATGCCTTTTTCTTGAGGTTTCCAACTTCGAACTCTTGCATAGAGAAAAATGATAAAGCAGGCAGCTGAAATGGCTAAAATTGGGAACAAAGGCGTCACATAACGCCACTGTCGGTTAGGAATCCACGTGAAAAATCCGTAAATAACCAAAAACCAGGTGAGAAGAAAGATATCTTGTTTACTTCTTCTGTAGGCAAACAATCCTAATCCGCAAAGTCCCAAAATGAATATGGGTAACGAGATCGGGTGAACAGGTATGTCTTTGAATGGCCATGCCATTTCCATCAAATAATAAATAGGGAGAGGTTGGAAACGGTTACTGTACGCGGGGCGGTCTTGTCCACCTTCACTTATAACGTATTGAATGGTTTCAAATTTGGTTACCCCGTTGTAATGGTAAATCATGAAAAACCAAGGCACAACAACGATAACCGCAATTGCTACAATTACTAGAAGCTTTGCCATGCTCAACTTGAGTTTCTTCCTGGAAAGGAACAGAATACTCAAAAACATTGCTATAGCCGCTACAACAATCTGGTATTTGGCAAGAATACCAATTCCCAAAGCTAATCCACTAAAAATCAGTGTCTTGTTGGAGTCTTTGGTCAACCAACTATAAAATGTGAACATAACCAAAGTGAAGAAAAATATAAGCATGGTTTCAAGCAAGGTGACTCGAGATAACCAGAAAAAACCTGGCATAGTGCCCATAAGAACACTTGATATTAATGCTGTTTTTGTTCCGTAGGTTTTTTTCACAAACAGAAACAACAAGCCAATTGCCAACACTGCAAATGTGGTAGCTACTAATCGACCCGCAATTTGATCGGCTCCAAAGATTTGTAAGTACCCAGTTGTGACCAAATCAAAGATTGGTGGGTAGTACCCGTAAGTAGTCATGTAACTCCAAATTTGTCCACGCACGAGTAGTGTGCCACCATAAAGGTGGGGCATTTCATCCCACTGAACAGACATATACCCGATTTGATAGAGAGCAGCGACAGCAAAGATAATCAAGAAAACCAGCAGAACCAATGAGTAGCGATGTTTTTTTGCGAACCCTACCTTGGTTTGTGTGGACATAGGGTTAATGCTGCTGGTGTTTTGGGATATGTTTAGCGACCCCTTTTATGGAAAGAGAATTAGTGAATCGACATCTAAAAAGACTTTGCCAAAGCTCCCAAATTGTTGTCCTCTAAATTTTGAGGGATATCCACAAGTCATTTATGGGTAAGGATAGTTTGTTTTTGCGTTCAGGAAGAGTAGAATAATTTGAAAAAGAGGCATCCCACCAAGGAGATTTCAATTCTGCTGCCTGCCTTTAACGAGGCGGTTCAGATTGAACGATGTATACTTGAAGTGGAGACAGCTGTCAAAGCTCTTTCAAGATCTTACGAAATAATCGTGTCAGAAGACGGCAGCACAGACGGAACTGCAGAAATCGTTGAGAGAATGGTAAAAGACAACCCGAACCTTTTCCTTTTGCATTCGTCGACGCGCCTTGGAAAAGGCAAAGGCATAAAGAACGCCCTTAGTTTCTCAAAAGGTAGAATCATAACATTCATGGACGTTGATTTAGCCACTGACCTTGAATGTTTGCCAGAACTTTTGAAGGTAGTTAAAGAGAATCGTGGAATGGCAATAGGGTCAAGGCATGTCAAGGGTTCAGTTGTTCAACGTCGATTATCCAGAACCTTGTTTAGTTTAACCTACAACGTACTAGTTCAGTTGCTATTTCTAGACGGAATACATGATCATCAATGTGGCTTTAAGACTATGAGTCGAGATGTAGCCGAAGTTGTATTGAGCAGTTCTAAATCTGACGGATACTTTTTTGATACAGAAATGATCGTCCGGTGCAAAAACCTTGGCTTTTCTGTTGTTGAAGTCCCTGTTAAATGGTCGGAGAGAAACAAAGGAGGCTCGAAAGTTAACCCCGCTAGAGATTCAAAGAAGATTGGCATGGACATGTTGGCTTTTAGATTTAGGCATAAATAGTTTTTTTCAGAAAGAGGAGCCATCTAATTAAGCCATTTTGAACTACTGCTCCAGTGTTCTCTGTTTCATTTTTCCCTCATTCTTTTCAGCTTTTGGAACTCATACATGAGGTTCAAGTTAAAAGGGACAGCTCTCCCGACGGCTTGGCAGTCACCTTTAACAATTGCCTTTGCAATTGATTCAACACTGGGTTCATCGACTTCAATAACGGTGTAACCATAGCCAATTTGTGGACCATAATGTGCGTCAGTTCCTCCCACACGGGAGAGATTTAAGTGCTCAGCTGTTTGAGACGCTTTTTTAACGCTTCTTTTAAAAGGAAATGCTCTAGCGTTTATGATCTCGATAGCATCAAAGGTGCCACAGACGCTTTCTTTTAGACCGCTCTTGAACAATACAAACGGGTGACAAGCAATAGCTACCCCGCCTGAATTATGAATGCGTTCTACTGTCTCTGCAGCGCTTAAACCACTGGGAATCAATTCCTTTACATTCAACGCTACGATGTGTCCATCACTGCTAGAAACCTCCATACCTGGAATTATCAAAAAATCGGTTTCTTTTGCAATTTTGTAGGCGCCATCTAGGTAATTGTGATCTGTTACTGCAACAGCGTTTAGTCCACTTTTTTTTGAGTAGTAGATGAGGTCTTTGGGCGTTATTAGTGAATCATTTGAATAAGTAGTATGGACATGCAGGTCAGCTTTGATTTGCATTGCTTTGCCTCACTATTTAGGTTGGTTTCCCATTTTGACTCTTATTTGCGCTAGTTGTTCGTCAAGTTTTTCTTCGTCGGTTTCTACTTTGTGGAATAAAGGTATAGGTTTGGAAATTTTGTGCCCTGCTTCAACAGGTTTTAAAGCATCAAACCATTTTTCTTCATGAACATTTCCATGGAGTTGTAGGGTTTGCCAAATCTGTTCTGCTGTTTGAGGCATAAAAGGCTCCGATACAGTGGCTAAAGCCTTAACAACTTGCGCCGCAACGTAGAAGATTGAACCTGCTTTTTCCTTGTCAGTTTTCATCAGATTCCAGGGTTCTTTGGTATTTAGATACTGGTTGCCTATTCGGCTTATTCCGATTAATGTGTTTGCGGCAGATTGTAGTCGGCAATCTTCAAGTTCTGTAGCGGCTTGTTCCACTTTTGTCTTTATCGCCTGTAGTAATGTCTCATCATCTTTGTCTATTTTGGACGGCGCTGGAATTTGCCCTTCAAACTTGCTGGCAATAAAAGAGAGCGTGCGGTGAATGAAGTTGCCGTATGTATCGTTTAAGTCTGCGTTAATTTTGTCGTTAAAGGCGCTCCATGTAAAGTTGGTATCTTTACTCTCTGGGCGAGTCGCTATGAGAAAGAAGCGCCAATAGTCTACAGGGAACATTTCTAAAGCTTCGTCGATCCAGATGCCGACGCGTTGGCTCTTGGAAGCTTTTTGTCCTCGAAACTGAAGGAACTCAGTTGCGGAAACGTTCCAGGGTAAGTTGTATCCTTGTCCTGAAGCCAGAAGGAGTGCTGGTAGAATTATGGTGTGGAAGGGGATGTTGTCTTTGCCTACAAAATAGAGCGTTTTTGCATCTTTATCAAACCAGAATTTCCGCCATTTCTCCGGTTGTCCAAGACGTTGGGATTGCTCGATCGTTGCAGAAACATAACCTAGAACCGCATCAACCCATACATAGATGGTTTTCCCCTCTGCACCTTCAAATGGCGCTGGGATGCCCCATTCGACGTCACGTGTTACGGCTCGGGGTTTTAAGCCTTCTTTTATCCAGTTTAGGCTAAAATTTTTAACATTAGCTGGCAACTGATGATTTTCTCTGAGGTATTGAGTTAAGGGGTCAGCAAGTTTAGAGAGATCAATGTACCAGTGCTTTGTGGTTTTCACTGTAGGTTTACTTTTGCAGATCACACAGTACGGTTCAACAAGTGAAGTGGGCTCAAGGAGCTTGCCGCAAATGTCGCATTGGTCACCGCGGGCTTTCTCACAGCCACAGTAAGGGCATTTGCCTTCTACAAATCGATCTGGTAAAAACCGTTGATCATGGTCGCAGTAGAGCATTTGGGTCTCTTTGCTTAATATATAGCCGTTTTGTTGGATTTCAAGTAAGGTTTTTTGAACAAACTGTTTATGGATGGGGCTCTCTGTTGTTGTGTAATTGTCAAATGATGCATCCCATTTATGGAAGAGTTCGGAGACTTTGGCGTGATTTTTGTCGGTTAGGGCTTTTGGTGTAATGCCTTGTTTGATCGCTTCAACCTCAATTGGTGTGCCGTGAGTATCAGATCCGCTAACCATTAGCACGTCACTGCCTTTGAGCCTGTAATACCTTGCTGCAACATCTGCCGAAAGTACCGATCCTACTAAATTACCGAGGTGCGGGGTAACGTTGATGTATGGCCAAGCAGATGTAACTAAAACTTTTTCTGGCAACCTAATCTCCAACAAACGGTTAAGTACCAACCTTATTAAAATTGCTATAACAAACTCAACGAGTTCAAAGTCGATTTAAACCTCCTTACTGCGGCTGGGTATTTAAAAATCTTGAATTCTTTGGGAATACTTAAATTTTAAAGCTGCAATACCCGTAACTTGAGGATTAGCTTTGCCTTATTGTCGAAGATGCGGAACCAAACTTGATGAAAATGCACATTTCTGCAATAAATGTGGAACGCCAGTCGCTTTAACTTACACATCCCTGCCGCCCCCGCCTACTAAACCACTAGGTCCTCTGAGAAAAGACCCAGTCATAGTAGTAGCAATTGTCTTAGCGTCGATATTGCTTGCAAGCGTTTTTGTTGCAGTTCTGCTTAGTGCACCTTTTGCAACGATCAATATAGAACAAACTTACCAGGACAATACCGCTAACATTGACACGTTAAACTTAACCTTTCAATCTAGTGCTGCAAAAGTTAACATCTTTACTCAAAAAATTAACGACAATAATTTCTTGATTGCAATTGATGGGCTAGCTTCAAAAGGTATGTTTAAAGGCGAGACCGGTAATCCCATAGCATTAACGACTTATAATGACACCGAAGATGGCGTTTTAACAGTAACCGTTATCCTTGAAGAATCAACTGCTTTTTCTAGGCTAACAGTAGACTGTACGATTTATGTTAACCCTGAATTGAAACTAAATCTTAACGTAACCTCCAAAGCGGGACAGGTCAGCTTAACCGCCGATAAAGAAGCGACCTTTCAGAATCTCAATCTTCAGAGTTCTGCAGGGCAAGTTCAAGCAAACCTGCAGAATGCAACGATTGAGGGAAATTTGACTCTTAAAACTCAAGCTGGAAGAGTGGATTTTAGAATAAGTCAAACAAAAGTTGAAGGGAACAACACAATCACACTGCAGGCTAACACTGGATCTATAAATATCGATATTACTGAAACTAAGGCCCTTCAAGGAAACCTCAATGTAAACGCTCTCACGGATTTAGGTTCCATAAACTTGGAATTAACTATAGATAGCGGTGTTGCAGCAAAAATAACCTCCCAAACTAGCCTCGGAAGCATTCATGTTACGCAAAAGAATTTTTCAGGCAGTCAATCTCCAATTCAATCGAACAATTACCCCGCTCCGAGCAACATTGAAATTAACAACAAAACCAATCTCGGAAGCATCAACATAAACGCATCCTATCAATCTGCAACAAGCCCAAACACTAGAAACTAAAAACATCAAGAAAGCCCTAAATGTTTAAAACTCTCTTCAGACCTTTTTTAGGGTAATAAAGAGGTGAATTTTTTGGTACAAATAACTCGTCAACAACTCCAAGAAAACAACGGAAAAAACGGAAAACCAGCCTATATCGCTTATCAAGGCAAAGTCTACGAAGTTACAGACAGTAGCTTCTGGATGGAAGGCGACCACTTAGGAATGCATGAGGCAGGCAAAGATTTAACAGAAGAATTAGAAATGGCGCCGCACAAAGACGAAAATCTCCAGAGAGTAAAATTAGTAGGTGACTTGGTTTAAAAAATGAAGTTTAGCACAGAATCAACTCTGTGCACAGCTTCCAACATATTTTTTATGTCTTTAACGCCCAATGTTTCTCTTGTTTTGTAAAGTTCATTAACTGTTGTGTTCACGCAATCAAAGGCAGATTTTATGTCTAAATCGTTGTTCATATTGCGTTCAAAATCAACTTTTATTTTCTTTGTTGTTTCTTCGTGTTTTGCATTTTGATTAGTTGCTTTTGTTTCTGTTATGTCAGAAATCATTTTTCTGAAAGTATCTAAAATTTGACTTGTTTCTGTGATCTTTTGGTAAGTGAAATTCAGTTTTTTCCTATAGCATCCATAGATTAAGAAGAACCTCAATTGTTTACCGCTGAAACCCTTGGTGGTAACATCGCTAGTATAGAGTACATTGCCTGTGCTTTTGGACATTTTTTTGCCATCAACAAACAGATGACCGCCATGTAGCCAGTAGCGTGAAAATTGTTTTCCTGAAACCGCCTCTGCAACCGCCAGCGTGTAGTCGTGATGCCTAACCAAATTGTCAATTCCTCCGCATGCAACATCAACGTAAAAACCCATTTGTTTGGTTACAATTGCTGCATCTTGAATATTCCAAGCCGGTCTGCCTCTGCCAATTGTTGTATAGTAGCAAAAATCTTCTTGGCTGCAGCCATGCCACAAAACAAAGTCTCCTCTATTCCAAGGTGTTCCAGGATAAGTATCCAAATGGAAGTGTCGTTTCTCTTTGGGCCATTTTGTCATGTCAAGGTGTGCAAGTTTGCCAAAGCCCCCGAACTTTAGGGGGTCAAAATATGCGTTTTTTTGCCTTTGTAAGAGTACCAGTAAGCATATCCATTTTCGAGAAGTTTAGAAATTAACTCGACTGATTGATCTACTGCTTTTGATGCTCTAATTGGGTAGGTTGGCTTTTTGATTTTTAATAGCTCACAATCTTTAAAAAAAAGTCTTCGTTTTTTGCTGTTAACTCTTCAACTGTTAATTTTTCTTTTTTGGCTTGTGAAATTGCTTTATCTTCGACATCTGTTAATGTCATCAATCGCTCGACTTTGTAGCCTTGGTATTCTATGTGGCGTTGGAAGATGTCTTCGAAAAGGAAGGTGCGGTAGTTGCCGATGTGGGCCCGCTGATACGTTGAGGGTCCACATGTGTACATTTTGACCTTCATGTCTTTGGCTGGCTTGAACGCTTCAATTTTGCTGGTTAATGAATTGAAAATTTTCAGCATTTTTTGGTTTTACTCAGTTGGGGTTTGCTCTTGTTCGATTTGTTTTAGTGTGTTTTTTGCTTCTTCGACGTGGCGTTCTGCTTTAGTTTGCGAAACAAAAATGTGTCGAACAACACCCTTCTTATCGATGATGTATGTTACTCGCCCTGGGATTATCCCCATAGTTGAAGGTACACCATACAGTTCTCGCACTTTATTGTCCACATCTGCAAGAAGAATAAATGGTAGTCCATAATGTGTGGCGAAGGATTTGTGCGATTCCACGCTTTGTCCACTTACTCCAATGACTTCAGCCCCTAACTCTGTCAGTTCTTCATAGTTATCCCTAAAAGAGCATGCCTCCTTGGTGCAGCCTGATGTTTCATCTTTAGGATAAAAATAGAGAACTATGTTTTTCTTGCCCAAATATTCTGAGAGCGTTACATTGTCTCCCATCTGTGAAGGAAGCGTGAAATCGGGTGCTTTATCTCCTGCTATAACTTGCAAAAAATCACCGAACAATATTGACTTTAATAGGCTATTATTGTTTTCGTAGATCAAAATCAAATGTTATAAATGGCAATGTGTATAGAAACATGGCGATTAGTTGGAAAAAACCTTGAATGCTGCCAACCATCAATGTCACGCTATATACTTTGTTGCTTCTGGGGTTCCAGTTGTTTTTTTCCACGGTTTATCCTATACTGGTAAGATTTGGCAACACATCGGCGTAACTGACCTCTTAACTGAGAAGCGCATTCCTTTCTTAGCATTGGATATGCCGTATGGAATGAGAAGTCAATGTCAACCAAAAACGCGTAGCCCAGAAAAAAACGTCTTGTTTGCAAATGAGGCCATTAACTCTGTTTTCGGGTCTCAAGCTCCTGTTTTGGTTGGTGCAAGTATCGGTGGAAACATTGCACTCAGGTACGCAACGCGGTTTCTTGTTAAAGGTTTGTTATTGATTGCGCCTGCACGATCTCTTGAACTCGACATTGTAAAGGCGTATAATCAATTCAATTTTCCCTCAACTATTGTTTGGGGTTCCGAAGATAATATCGTTGCAAGTGAAGACATGCGTACTTTGGTTGATAAGTTGCCAAACGCAAAACTAGTTATCTACGACGGCGCAGGTCATTCTGCTTACAAGGACCAATCTGATCGTTTTAAGCATGATTTGCTTGAATTATACGCAAGGTCAGAATAGGTAGTTTTGCAGATTATGTTGGTTTAGTTTGGTTTAGCTTTTATTATATAATGGTGAGGTCCGGCATCTCTTACGTCTATCAAGGTGAACCCTGCTGCCTTCATTAGCCCTTCGGCATATTCTTCGCTGAACCTAATGTTGACGGGTGGACCAAACGGCATCGCTATTTTTTTCCAATCCAAGTCAACTAGCATTCCTGTTGGTTTGATCATTTGCCAGGCATTGTCAAGCACTTTTGCTGGGTTGCTAAAGTCATGTAAATCCATGCTGTAAAATATGAAGTCGGCACAATGGCTACAAAAAACAGTGTCTTCGGCTTTTCCTGCTTTTGTGGTTATGTTGGTTAAGCCCTCGGAAGAAGCTTTGAGTTTTAGTTTTTCAATGGCTTGACTGTCAACGTCGATAGCGTAGACTTTGCCCTTTTCGCCAACTTTTTTTGCAGCTAGAATACTAAAGAAGCCGTCGCCGCAGCCAACATCAACAAAAGTCATGCCTGAATGTAATTCATGTAAAATAATTTCTGGATTGTACCATGAGCGTCTGGTTGCTTCGTCAAGGCTGAATCCACCGTGGCATCCCATAAGCTGGCACTACTTTTCTAGGAGTTGTCGAATTTGCTTTTCGTGTGTTTGGCGAGTAGTTAGGGGGTAAATCTCTCTGTCTAAATCAAAGAACATTGGATCTTGCCCGATGATTTTGGAGAGTTTTTCGTCCGATTCAGCGTTGACAATTAGCATACTTCCCTGTTGCCCAATTAAGTGGTAATAGGTTTCCAGAGTTTTTTCTTTTTCTAAGCCTTCAAAATACTTGAATTGCAGCGGCAACATCCTTGACCATTTTTCAATCGGAACTTCACGTTTAACTTTTTGAATTATTAGGAATTTCATAACTCATTCCACACAAAGGTAACTGGGGTTAACTATAAAGCCTTTTTAATAAAAATGGAAAAAATTGAGATTGAGGAGGGCTAAGTTTATTCTTTCTTTTCTCCGCCGTGCCCTTTCCACATTTCCTGCATTCTCATAGGCATTTTTGACATTGCATCTTTGGCTAGATCCATCAATTGTTCATTAACTTCAAGTTCAACTGTTATCTTTAGTTTGCCTTTCTTTTCTGCCATTTCAGTCATGGAACCACCTCCTGTATCTGTATAACTGTTGAGGAAAAAGGTTAGAGAGAAGATGCACAGCTTGTTTGCCTGTTAGCTCCAAGTCGATTTCGATTCGATAATGAAACTTACCTAAGCGTTTTGTGTGGGTTTTGTATTTAGCGATTACTTCAGTATCCCTGAAGCGGTGCAATTGTTGATTAACAAGAAGCGATATTGCAGTGGGTGCTAAGGGTTCAAAGACAAGAGCCGCCCTGAACAACACTCGAATAGCGCTTCCTATGAGCGATTCTGAAATCGATGCTCGGTTATTTGCCATGATTTTTCCTCAAAATTTAAGCTACAAAATCGAGATACTATCTCCTAAAGCATTAATCTTTTACTTGATTAAAAACTTTTTTAGAGACGAATTTTTAAGTTACTCCAGAAATTAGAGTCAAGGCGTTCCCTAAATGTCACTTGAAGAAATAGAAATGCAAATTCACGGTTGCAAAAAATGTCGTCTCTGGCAAGGAGCAAAACACGCTGTTCCTGGCGAAGGACCATTAACCTCCAAAGTAATGATTGTGGGGCAAAATCCGGGTTCGGATGAAGATGAAACGGGGCGGCCGTTTATCGGCAGGGCAGGAAAATACCTCACAAAAACCCTTGCTGAATTCGGAATAAGCCGTGAAGAAATATTCATAACAAATATAGTGAAACATGTTTCACCAGGAAACCGCAAGCCTCTTCCAGATGAAGTAGTTGCATGCCTACCTTATCTAACTGAGCAAATCATGATCATTAAACCAAAAATTATTGTTCTTCTAGGCGCCTCTGCAAAAGAGACCCCACGACAGCAAGGAATAGAATACTTCGAAGTTGTTCATCCTTCCGCTGCCATGCGATTTACAAAGATGCGCGAACGATTCAGAACACAAATCGAACAATTAGCCAACCGCATTAACCAAATCTAGAATTCTTTAGACTGCTTTTTTAAATCCACTTTATCCATAATAAACCAACCAAACTCCAATTCTGCCCAAGACAATAAATAATTTGTTACATTAAGCAATAGAATTTTGATTTTTAAATTTAGGAATTGCAAAAGACCCAGAGTTCATGATTAGGTTGCTCTTGGATTTATAGCGCCTTTTGTGTAGGGAATGAACTCGCGAATTTGCTCAATAGAGACCTTGCCTGCTTTTTCCCGTTGCTCTTTTGACAACTTGAGCGTTAGTGTTTTGAGAGTCTGCTTAAGCAAGTCTTTCCCCATGTTATCTCCAGGACTTATGAGAATATATGATTTTGTTTTGGCTTTAACAGCATCTACTGGACCGCCAACAAAAACGGTTTCTTCGCCTACAACTACGCCGACTGCGACTCGAAGTGGTGTATTCCTGTACCAATTACGTTTCCCCACAACAAAGAACGCTCCATGAGGCACAGACTCGCCAGATGGACCACTTTTGCTAAGCTGATCCACTTTAACCCAGTAAACATCCACCGATCCTGCATTCTCACGCCAAGCTCGTGAAAAAGACGCTGCGAATTCACTAGCTTCTTTCAGGGTCTGTTCGCCGATCGAGTTTCCTTCTGCTTTGACGACAACAAATGGTGCACCTGTGATTTCTGCGTGGAAAACAACATCTTCCTGTGAGGTGTACTTTTTGACTAAAACTTCGTTACTGACAGTATCTTTGCCCGCAACCACCAGCAAACCCTCGGATGAAAAAAACCAACGGAATTTTTCATACCACTCCCTGTTTGCCATCTCTTCTTTACGTTTAGAGAGGGCTTCCATAATTTCAGCAGGTTTAAGACTTTTCATATGCTCCGCTTCGGCCAACTCACGCTCAGCTCTTGCTAGCTTGCGTTTCGAATCTTGCAGAGCTGACAGGGCACCCTGCGCTTTCTCTTTTGCGTGTTTGCCACGTTCATAATATCTATTCGCGTTATCAAAAAGCGAATCGCGCAAGTTAAAGCTAAAATGAAAATTGTCTATACCTATGTTTAAGGCCAGGTTTTTGCCGTCAAACGATTCAACATATGTCGCAGGAATTTTGCCGGCTTTTTTAGCTCCCATAACGGTTGAGATAATTGTGTCCCAGTTGTGTCCCCTCTGGTTTGCTTTTATAAGTTGCTCTTGGAATGTTTGAAGCATATTGAAATGGGCGTAGATTGTATCGCCGATCTGCTTGTCCTTCTCAGATTTTTTCTGATCCTCCTCGATAGACTTCTCTTGTTCAGATACCACTCTTTTGAGGCGTTGGGTTTCCTGTTTTAATTTGTCAGTTTCGATGCTTCCAGCTGCTTTCTCGGCAGCAGTTACTCGCAAATAAAATTCATCCAAAGCTTGATTGAAAGATTCGTAAACCTGAGCTTTCAAGCCCTCATAACGTTTGAGTTTGAAAGGGACTGCATCTAAATAGTCACCGTTCTCATCCAAGACTATACTCGGTTCAAACTTACACTCCAAAACAGGCAAAAGCAAGCTTTGAAGTGCATCAAAAATCGCTTTAACTTCATCAACGGTTAAATCATTGCTGGGTTTAGTTTTTTCTACCTGTGCCCTAAGCAAAAGCTCCTCAGCGTAAACTCCACCAATACCCAAAGACCTTGCTAACACTCGAACGACTTCGGCATTGGTTGCGTTTTTTAAGATATCTTGGAGTTCGGGCATGGATACTTTGAAGGGGTTTTTTCCGCTTGAAGGTGGAAGTACAAGAGTTACTTTGTGTAAGATGTCGCGATCTCTCATCTTCTTAAATTCCAAAGCTTGGATGATCGCGTCTTTCTCGTTAGTCAAGATAATGTTGCCATCTCCGAAAAGTTCCACAACTAACTTGAGTAGTCCGGTTTTGGTTTCAAAGGTAATGGTTACAATTCGCTCAAATTCAGCTTGCTCAATTCCTCTTAACCACGAATCACGCAGATACTTGCGCATCATCATGCAGAAAGCTGGGGGCTCAGCGGGGCTTTCTTCCGCATAGCTTGTCGAGTGGAGTCTTCTACCTGCTTCAACCACCAGTCTTATGGGCGGGGTGTCGATTTTGTGCAGTTTAAAGATTAAAGTTTTTTCTCCGAATTGATAGATGTTATTTACTCTGGAATTAGGGATTAGTGTTTTTAGTTCTTCAGTTGCTGCAGCTATATCAAAGCTAGTGAATTCTTTTTTACGCAACTCTTGCACCGTTTGAGGTCTATATTATATTCCACTATGAAATAACCATTTAGACCTATTTGGCAAAAAGATAGGTTGAGCAGGCAGAAACGGTTAATACTTAGGCATCTTTTTTAAGTAAGAACAAAATATATGTGCCAAGGATAGATTCGCATGACCCCTTTAGTCCGCCTCTACTGGATAAGAGTCACATTAGGAATAATCGCAGCCGCAATATCTGCTGTACTGGCTGAGTTAATTGGGACTCTAACCGACATCACAACACTTGTAAACAGCATAACCGTAGCCTTGTTGATATACTTCATTACATACTACATTCTTCGAGCAGCCCTCAGAGACAAGATAGAAAAGCCCTCAAAAATCCTAAGTACAGGAATAGGCATGTACTTTTTTGCGTGGATAGCCTTCTTTGTCTTATTCTACACAATAATCCACATAGTAGTCGCATAAAAAAATTTCATTATTATTTTTCTTGATTTTTCTGCAGAAAATTCCCCATAGTCACTTGACTCTTATCGCTGCGAAGTGTCTCAATCTTTTCAGCTCCAGCAGCTTTGCCATTCGGGCTGGGAATATCCATACGAGTTAAGATACGCATGCAGTCTGCCCAAGCAGAAAAATATCCACGATCAAAATCAGCATGCAATCCATTACCCATCTGGTCAAGAAACTCTTTCCGGTAAGCGTGCAAGGCAACCTTGTCACTTAAGTCAAGTTTAGAAAAGAAAGCGTAGTCATCAGAACTACTTTTCCTGGAAAGATACATACCGTAGAGTGCTCTAAAGTACCCTCGGTTCCAATCTGTTTTCTGCATTTTTTGTTTAACGCGTTCCAGTTCACGCTCAGCTTCGGCAAACTGCCTGCCAACGATGAGCTGGAAGTACCTTGTAACTAAAGCTTGAGATATCGGCATACTTAGCGTCCACGTGATTTAGTTGCTTTCTCTTCTTCAGAGACATCTTCTATTCCGTTTTCGGTGACTTTAAGGATTTCCTCTCCTTCGGGCAAATATGGGCTTGAAACCAGCCTCGCGATTCGTATAGGACCATGAGAAGCACGACGTAGGTAAATACGAGTGTGACTAGTGTGACCAACAATGTTTCCACCTATTGGGTGGATAGCGTCGCCAAAGAACTGATCAGGTTTTGCCATAACTTGATTGGTGACGACTGCCGCTGCATTAAACGCCCGAGATAAAGCGACAAGCTTGTGCATATGCTTGTTGAGTCTTTGTTGACGGGAAGCTAGCATTTCTCTTCCGATGTATTCGCTTCGAAAATGTGCAGTTAACGAGTCAATTATGATAAGTTTAATGTTGTTTGCTTTGATTATTTCGTCAGCGTTCTCCAAAAGAAACATCTGGTGATCGCTTGTATAGGCTTCAGCATAAATAATATTTTTAACGGCCTCTTCAGGTTCTAAACCTGCAAACCTTGCCATTTGCACTATACGTTCAAGCCTAAACGTGTTTTCTGTATCAATATAGAGAGCCGCGCCGTTTAACCCTCCTTTTTCAGGAGGAAGTTGAACATTAACGCACAACTGGTGGCACATTTGGCTTTTGCCGCAGCCATATTCACCGTAAAACTCAGTTATAGTTTGAGTTTCTAAACCACCATCCACCATTTTGTCCAATGCTTTGCTGCCGGTGGTGATGCGCGCTACAGATTTGCGCATTTTGAACAGTTCGTCAGCGCGAATAAATGCAATCCCAATGGAAGACCGTGCGGCTTCTATAATTTGGAAAGCTTTCTTCTCGCTAACACCGACTGGGTCAAGTTCCCTGCTAGTTGCCATAGCTACGGATTCCACGGTATGATAACCGAGGTCACGGAGTTTAGCTGCGGTTGCTGGACCCACTCCCGGCAGATCTTCTATAAACTCGTATTTTTTCTTATTTGCTTCCATTTGAGCTTGTCTATCGCTGAATTCTTCTGCTGGACCGTCGTCTTCAGACATGAACTTCACACTTTATGTTGATGTATAGTATGAGCTATTTAAAATACCCGAATAGACATGCATTTTTCTCAGTGGAGAGGTAAGTGAAACTGAAAAAATGGATCATGTCCTAATTATGGAAAAAATGTTGCTAAACCGACCCGTTCATAAGGAATCATTTTTTCTGTGTTGAAGCCTATAATTGCAAAAAATGCAAGATAACTTTCAAAGTGAAACATTAGATATGCTCTGATAATTCTGCATTTAGGAAAGATTTTTAATACCGATATAATTTAGGTTCTGTTGGCTGTTACCCTTGGATAGATTACAAGCAATGGCTATGTTGAAAGAGTTAGCTGTCAATGATTTAGTTGACCCTTCTTATGTTTCTATGGTTGAAGCAAAGCCAAACCATTTTCAGATTCAAATTAAATGCGATTACAATAGATTAAAAATAGACGAGTACGCAAAAAACCACGGTTTAACTAAATCAGAGGATAAAGACCGAAAATACTTAGTAATTTTCAAGCAATAGCTGTACATCTTCCGATCTTAAGATCACGTTATCTTTTCTCCAACTTCTTGCTCTTTAAACAAAAATAGAATCTCCTTAGCTTTGTTTTCTGGACCGCGGTTGAAAAAAAGAACTGAATAATACAAAAATTAAACGCCAGAAAGAATTAAATCGCCAGGTTCTTTTCTATAATCACATGAATAATTTTCTGGACTCTCTCAAGCAAGAAAATATGAGTCTATTTACCGATTTCTACGAATTGACCATGTGTGCAAGCTACTTTGACAACAATAACTTTGAACCTGCAACATTTGACCTCTTCATACGTCGTCTTCCAGAAAACCGATCATACTTTCTTTTCGCCGGTTTAGAACAATCGTTACAGTACCTGCAGACTATCCACTTTTCTGAAGAACATTTAGATTACCTAAAAAACCAAGGCTTTGGAGCGGACTTTCTTGATTATTTAGCTGGGTTTAGCTTTTCGGGTGATGTTTGGGCTATTCCTGAGGGAACAGTAGCCTTTCCCAATGAACCACTAATCCGTATAACTGCCCCTATAATCGAGGCTCAATTGGTGGAAACCTTCCTTCTAAACACCGTTAATCTGCAAACAATGATGGCCACTAAAGCTTCACGCATAGTCCATGCTGCAAAAGGCAAATCTATAATTGAATTCGGTTTGCGTCGCGAGCACGGTATTGACGCAGGAATGAAGGTGGCGCGATCAAGCTATATTGCAGGCTGCCAAGGATCCAGCAATGTTTTGGCAGGTTTAGCTTATGGGATTCCAGTATTTGGTACTATGGCGCACTCATTTGTGATGTCATATCCAAAGGAAATTGATGCTTTTCGCGCATTCTCCAAGACTTTTCCAAATAACTCAACTCTACTTATCGATACTTACAATGACATTGCAGGTGCAGAAAAAGCCGCTGCAGTAGCCAAAGAACTTGAAGCAAAGGGCTTTAGACTTGGAGGGGTCCGACTTGACAGCGGAGATTTAACAAAAACAAGTAAACAGGTAAGGAAAATACTTGATGAGCAAGGCTTGGAGTACGTTAAGATTTTTGCAAGCGGCGACCTCGATGAATATCAAATTAGCCAACTGCTAAAGGATGAAGCACGAATCGACGCGTTTGGAGTAGGAACAAAAATGGGCACATCCGCCGACCGACCGTATCTTGATGTAATTTACAAGCTATGCGAAACGATGAACCCTGAAGAGACTTTTTCGCCGATCATGAAACTAAGCAAGGACAAAAATACCTTGCCCGGGCGAAAACAGGTGTTCCGTTCTAAATCCAAGGATGGCTTTTACCAAAAAGATACAATTGCACTCACAGAAGAAAAAATTGAGGGCGATCCCTTGCTTTCGAAAGTAATGGATAGAGGCAAACTGTCCTACAAACTGCCTTCTTTGCTTGAAATCCGATGCTCTGCACAGGAAAACATATTCAAGTTACCTGCCCCGTACAAGGAATTAACTAACGCTCCAACATATCCTGTAGAATTGAGTTTGAAACTCCAAGACTTAATTAAAACCTTAAAAAGCCAACTAACACAAAACGAAATACTCCATAAATCCTAAAGAACGCGAAAAAATTCAACTCATCTACATAAAGAATAGCCCAATAACATGTGAAAATGGCAAACACTTAATAGCCTTTCCAGAAAAGGTGTAACTCTAAATCCAAACGGAGAACCAATATTGCAAAATCAACCTGCTATAATAGCTGTTGGAAGAACCAAGTTTGGCGAATACTACGGCAAAGAACCAGAAAAGCTCATCGAGGAAGCTTGGCTTGCAGCTTCAAATGACTGCTGTATCGAACGCAAAGACCTCGAAGCATGCTATATGTCTGACTGCCTTCTTCCCATCACAAACAAACTGGGATTAGAAGAAGGGTTCCTCTCAGAATTAACCGAACTCCATGTACCCATGGAAGTAACCCGTTCCTTCAGCGCAGCACTTCTTACCGCTTGCCATGCTATTCAAGCAGGCGTTTATGGCACTGTTTTAGTTGGCGGAATAGAAAAAATGACTGACCGCTGGGACAAAATACGTGATGATCTTATGTTACTTGATGACCCGTGGAGTTACTTTGCAGGGGGCACCCCTGAATCTAACCATGAATTAATGCTTCGCGCTTACATTAAAAAACATAATATTACAGGTCAAAATCAGGACACACTAAATCTGGCTCTCGCCGAGATAGCAGTCAAGAACCACGCCAACGCATCCAAAAACAATTATGCTCAGTACCAAAGAAAAATTACTGTTGAACAAGTTTTAGCTGCAAGAAAGCAATCTCACAAGTCATTAGGGCTCTATGATTTTGCCCCCATATCCGATGGAGCATCAGCGTTAATTCTTACCAATGAGTCTGTTGCAAAAGAAATAAGTGACCAACCAATCCACATTTTAGGACTCGGCGCAGGAACTGACTTCCTAAATTACCCAGCACGAGAGGACCTATCCCGTTTTATCGCCGCGGAATACGCCATGAACACTGCGTCAAAAATGGCTAACATAACACCCTCGGATTTGCAAGTTTTTGAGGTTAACGATCAATCTACAGTGATGGAGATGATTTCACTGGAAGATCTAGGTTTATACAGACCTGGAACTGCATGGAAAAGTATTCATGAAGGCTTACAGAATAGCGAAAATACCTACACTAAGAAGGGCACACCCCTTTATGTGAACACTGATGGTGGCCTAAAAGCGGACGGCAACCCCTTAGGAGCAACCGGTGGCGCTCAAATTTTTGAGGTTTTCCATCAACTCCGCGGAACCGCAGATGAAAGGCAAATTAAAAATGCTGATGGTGTGCCAAAACAGGGCTGTGTCGTCGAATTTGAAGGGTTTGGAACCAAAGCCTATGCTACAATATTAGGAGACAAAACTAGATGAGTAGCGAGCCTATCGAACGACGGGTTTCGTACTTAGGAGATCGCCTTAAGGCTTGTCGTTGTCAATGCTGCGGCAAAGAATACTTTGAAGTACGCGACTACTGTAGCATTTGCGGCAGAAAAAGTTACGGGAAAATGGCCAGCATAGATCTATTTTTCGATAAAGGAAAATTTGAACTTGCAACTTACATAAACGAACCCACAAACAAATTCATGAAACTCTCAAGTTTTATCTACGGAATCGTCTCTTTCCATGATGGCAAAATTCGAGTACCCGCCAGACTAACCGACCAATTGCTTTGTGACGGCCAAGATGTTGACATATCAAGTTTTGAAGGCAGAGAAGTCATCCCAAGGTTCCGAAGACGCTATTCAGTCGGAAAAGGCGATGTAATTCCAACAATCTCATTAGCTTTCACCCTTGCAGACGAGTACTATCCTCACCAAGAATACAAAATCGTCCAACCAACTAAGGAATATGAACTTCCAGGTATTGTGGGCTATGGAGTCTACACTTCTCGTTTCCGTATTAAAGAAAGAAACATGGAGCGCGCTGTACCATTCATAGATGAAGACTCCGTTACAGCTTCCGTTGAAGCTGGAAAACTAGCTCTTATCCATTCGGGTCTAGATAGTTCGCTTGTAGGTAAAGTCTATGTTGGTTCTGAATCAAATCCGTATGCAGTTAAGCCAATTGCGTCCAAGGTAGCGCAGGTCTTGAAATTAGGTGAAGAAGACGACGATATACAAGGTGTTGACGCCGTGGACACAGAATTTGCTTGCAAAGCAGGTTCAAGCATGTTCAAGGATGCAGCTGCTCTTGTGAGTTATCCCCGCTCAAACATAAAAAACGCAATGGTGATAGGTGCAGATAATTCCCAAGCAGCTCCACGCGGATGCCCAGGAGGAGAACTCGATACCTTTGTAGGTTATGGCGCTGCTGCATTTCTCTTTGGGAAACTAGATGTCATCGCAGAAGTTGAAGGTTGGTATTCTTGTACCTCAGACACACCTGACTTTTGGCGTCGCGACGGGGAACCATTCCCAAGCCACGGAGGACGTTTTACAGGCGACCCAGCTTACTTTAAGCATGTTCGTAAAGCCGCTAGCAAACTCATGGAAAAATCCAACCTGCAAGCGTCCGACATTAATTATTTTGTCCCCCATCAGCCAAACCCAACGTTTCCAGTCAGAATCGCCAAAGAACTTGGCTTCAAAGACGAACAATTCTCTCCTTCACTAGTAATAAACAAGTTTGGTAACACATATTCAGCTTGCTCTCCTGCAGGTTTAGGCTCAGTACTTGATATTGCAGAGCCCGATCAACGAATCTTAATGGTTAGCTACGGTTCAGGAGCCGGAAGCGACGCATACCTTTTACGAACCACAAGCCAAATTCTCGACAAGCGAAAACGCCAAAAAATTAACGTGAAATCCCAAGCTGAAAACCCCTTCATAGAATATGTAGACTACACAACCTACAGAAGACTCAAACTAGGAATGTAAGAAGCGCGCCTTATTCTTCTTATTTCATTGAATACAAAACTCTTTGATTTGTTAAAGCCTTTAAATAAGTAGTTGTAAATACAGGCAATTGTGAATGAACTATGAATCAGCGTTTGATGCTTTTTTCTGACGGTGGAGCCCGTGGAAATCCAGGTCCAGCCGCCATCGCATTTGTAGCATTAAACGAAGGAGGCGAAACCATAAAGGCGGCTGCCCAATACATTGGTATCCACACAAACAACCAAGCTGAATATCGAGCACTCTTGTTAGGTTTAAGCTTTGCAAAAGATACCAAAACCCACGAGGTTATCTGTCACCTCGACAGCGAACTGGTTGCAAAACAACTCAACGGCATATACACCGTAAAAAACTCTCAGCTTCAACAACTCTGCCGCAAAGTCCTAGAACAAAAACAATACTTTAAACAAATCACTTTTGTTAGTGTTCCAAGAGAGCATTCTCAAATCCAAAGAGCAGATGCACTCCTTAACAAAGCTTTAGATGAACAAGCTGTAAAAATATCAACTAAAGGATTAATTGAACTAAATCAGACTTCAAATGTTAGAGAGGAAAGTAGTATGTTTGTACATACTAGTATCCGTACAAGCAATATGGAGCGGTCAATTGATTTTTACTCAAAATTTTTAGGATTAAAAGTTAAGAGTCGCCGAGAAATCAAGCAGACCAACGCGGAAATAGCTTTTCTCCAAGATTCCCAAAGTAAAGGTTGCACACTAGAGTTGACATTTTACCGCAATCAAGAAAAGTTTGATCAGCCACCCTATGAAAATCGACTGTTTGACCATTTAGGTTTTATAATCTTCAACATGGAAGAAACTATTTCCTGCATGAAAAATGCAGGTGTAACTGTGACTGATGAACCCTTCAAACTAAATGAGAACACAACAATTGCTTTTATTGAGGACCCAGACGGCACCTTGATTGAGTTAATCGAACATAAATAAATTATTTCACAACTCAAACGCAAACTAAAACAAATAAATAAGCCAGCATTTCCATGTAGCAACTATTATCCTTAAGTTAGCCTTAATAGTTCCACCAATACGAGCCTTACTGCGTCTTGGCGGAGCTTCATATTTGATTTCGCCCACCTTAAAACCCTGTTTTCTTGCAGCAACTAAGAATTCACCGCCAAAAGTTTCCCCGCCAAAAATTTTCTGAGCAATTGCTTGTTTTCTATAAGCCCTGAAATTCGAGAAAAAATCCGAAACTCCAATCTTTCTACCCAACGTTATGGATGCTAATCTTTCTGAGAAACGAGGTACAACTGTTCGGGAAGCTACCACTACATCGTAAACATTTAATTTTTCTACTAAGGCGGGTATGTTTTCCGGGTTGTTTTCTAAATCAGAATCAATGGTTACTATAATTGAGAATTTGGATAGCTTTGCTCCAAATAATAGACCCTTTGTCTGCCCTTCTCTAACTTTGCCAACAGCAATATCTGCAAACTGTTTTGCGACTTCAAGCGTTCCATCCAATGAACTATCATCGACAACGATTATTTCATGAGGTATTCCATTAAGCGTTTGGTTGACTCTACATATTAGCTCTTCAACATTTTCTTTTTCATTCCAAGTAGTTGTCACGACGGATACACCGTCAATTTTGAAGTTTGTATTCATTAGGTTCCGTAAGCCTCTTTGAAGGTTAAAAGTTCTTTTACTTCTAAAATTTTTCTTATTCTTTTGTATTTGCTTTCGGATCAATCTTGTGTTTTTCAGTCATAGCGCAGGAGGATGTAACATCGTAATGTTAAAATAATTGGAGGACTGATGTGTTAACGAATTTCAAAATTAGGATAAATTAATAGAAGGAATGAAAAATGAGCAAAAGCGATAAACCCCACTTAAACCTTATAATCATGGGGCACGTTGATGCCGGAAAATCAACATCAACTGGGCACCTACTATACTTAGCAGGAGCAATTGACGAAAGGACAATTAAATCATATCAAGACGAAGCCGAAAAAATGGGCAAAGGCACATTTGCATTTGCTTGGGTCCTTGACAACCTCAAAGAAGAACGTGAGCGAGGTGTCACAATTGACCTCCGATTCTTGCAGTTCCAAACCAAGAAATATAACTACACAGTTATTGATGCACCCGGACACAGAGACTTCGTTAAAAACATGATTACAGGCGCAAGCCAAGCAGATGCAGCAGTTCTGTTCGTTTCATCCAAAAAAGGTGAATTCGAAGCAGGTATCGGCGCAGGCGGACAAACAAGAGAACACGCATTTTTAGGTTTCACTTTAGGTATCCGCCAAATTATCGTTGCAATTAACAAGATGGACGACATCTCATCTAATTATAGCCAAGAAAGATACGACGAAATAAAGAATGAAGTCTCCAGAATGCTCAGAATGGTTGGCTATAAAGTTGATAAAATTCACTTTGTTCCCACATCAGGATGGACAGGTGAAAACCTGCTTAAGAAAAGCGAGAAAATGCCATGGTATACTGGTCCAACCCTTATGGAAGCATTCGACATGTTGGAAATACCAAACAAACCAACTGACAAACCCCTTCGTGTTCCAGTGCAAGATATCTATACAATCACAGGTATCGGCACTGTTCCAGTGGGCAGAGTAGAAACGGGTACACTTAAACCAGGAGACAAACTCATCTTTATGCCATCAAACAAGACGGCTGAAGTCAAATCAATCGAAATGCACCACACAAGTATTCCCATTGCAGAGCCAGGCGACAACATCGGTATGAATGTTAGGGGAATCGCGAAAAATGATGTTCACCGTGGAGACGTCGCAGGCCCAGCTAGCAACCCACCGACAGTTGCAAAAGAATTCATCGGACAAATCATTGTTATCTACCACCCAACCGCTATCGCTGCAGGATACACACCGGTTCTTCACTACCACACAGGACAAATCGCAGTTAAATTCACTGAACTCATAAAGAAAATTGACCCACGTACAGGACAAGTGTCCGAAGAGCATCCCAGCTACCTTAAAACAGGAGACGCAGCCTGGGTACGAATGGAACCACTCCACCCCATCGCAATCGAAACATTCACTGACTTCGCAGAACTCGGAAGATTTGCAATTCGAGACATGGGCACAACTGTCGCCGCAGGTGCAGTTAAAGAAATCACCAAAAAGGGATTATAAACTCCCTTCATTCATTTTTGTTTTTGTTATTTTAATGAAATTTTAGATATTCTAACGTATTTCAGCAGGAACGTGGTTTTATATTCAATATTTTTTTACTTTCTGTAAGAGTTTGAATACCTTAATTGATTGTTGTAACTGAGCAGCAACCACAAGCACATATATTTTCTTTTGTCAATGCCTACTTTAAGGTGAGTGGAAATGAATTATCGCGAAGGAGAAACTTGCTTTATAAGAAAGATTTTCACCACTGAACAAGAGTTGGAACTTGTTTCTCTAAATGATGTACCTCTGGAAGTTCGACGTAAAGAAGCAAAAAAGCCCCTATATCTAAAACGTTATGAATGAGCTACACATCTATCGTGATCTCAATTTCCTATTTTTAGTGCAAAATTTCTATAACATTTTATTCCCTAATAATCGCAAGTAAAATAAACTGGAGTTCTGGTTACCTATTCAACAGAGTTGCTTGTATGTCTGGATCAGAAACGCTTGTTCCCTTCATCAAGGAAAAAAAGAAACCTGACGAAGAAACAACCATTATAATTGATACCCGCGAAGCTAGCAGTGCCAAAAAAATCACTACCGGCTTAATTGAAAAAGGAGTAAACATTAAAACTGCAATGCTAGAAAAAGGTGACTACATTCTCTCTGATCAATGTGCAGTTGAACGCAAAACCGTTAATGACTTTGTCTACACCCTGACCAGACGTTATCTTTTCGAGCAACTATTTAGGTTAAAGGATGTTTATCCCAAATCGCTAATTGTTTTGGAAGGTTACCTGCCTATAATCTACAAATACCGTAACATTCAACCGCAGGCTATCTGGGGCGCAATGTTTAACCTCGCAAAAAACGGAATTGCTATAGTTAACACTGCTTCGCAAAAAGAAACTATCGATTTCCTCTATACTGCAGCAAGGCAAGAGCAAATTGTTGAAAAAAGAAGCGCAATTGTACATGCCTTTAAAAAATGTGATACCTTGTCTGACGCTCAAGTTTACTTTATTGCAAGCTTGCCCAGTATTGGACGAGAAAAAGCAACGGCTATATTAGATTCCTACCAAACGCCGCTTAATGCATTGATTAATGTGGATGATTGGGAAAAAACCGTTCACGGTTTGGGTCCAGTTATCACAAATCGAGTCAAAGACGTTTTGAGCATTCCCTATAAAGACAAGGATTGCGAAGAGGAAAAAACCTGATTTAGTCAATTATCAATTTCTATATCAATTTCTATATGTATTAGCAATTTTTAAGAACGCCCAGCTTCAAATGTTCGTATGAGTCGTTTTGTGGCTTTCCTTAGAGGAATAAACGTTGGAAGCCATATTGTCACTAAAGAACAACTAGAAGAAGTGTTCACTTCATTAGGATTTCACAACGTGTCCACCTTTGGACAAAGCGGCAATGTGATCTTCGAGACTAACATCTTAGCACCTGAAGAATTAAAAACTAAAATCGAAAACAAACTGCGAACAATTTTGAGTTACGTGGTTTCCGTTTTTTTGAGGACAATTTCACAGCTAAAACATGTAATCCAGCGTAATCCTTTAAAAGACCCTATTGAAGGCACAAGTTCTTTGGTTACCTTTCTTTCAATTGCACCGGCAAAAGTGACATTTCAGTTGCCTTTGGCAATTCCAAAATCAAACGGCGAAATTCTCATGATTAGGGATTCTGAAGTTTACAGTGCAACCCATGGCGGAGGAGAAGGTGCATTACCCAATCCATTCATAGAATCGGAATTGAAAATTAAAGCGACCACCCGAAACATTAAAACAATTAGACGAATCGTTGAAAAACATGATTTACCTGATTAGTTATTGTTAACCAAGAAACGATAGAAAATCTATTTCAATCTTTAGTATGCGAGAAAATTATTTAACAATCCTATAATACTCTAGAGAAAGAGGTTAGTTGAATCTGAATCCGGTGGGTTTGTGGACTTTACATTTTGATTGGGGCCCAAAAGGCGCCTACAATTGGACGCCTTTATATTTTAACTTTGACGGCACATTTGCTTACTTAGCAGGGGCTAATGAAGGTACATGGGCACAGGTGGATGACCTGATAGTTTGGCGGTTCAAACGACTGCTTAACCAAGAAAATAATACTGTTTATTCTGGAAATGCTACTAGAAATTTCATGTCAGGCATTATGTTTTCATTTCAGGGCGAAAAGGGACATTGGTATGCAGTCAAAAAAGGGACTAAAGTGTTTTCTCAAGAAAAAAACGATTCAATACCTTACCTGGTTGATAAAGAAAGTAAACAAAAACTTGATGCTTCAGGTAGAAAAATTATTTAAAAAAAACAGCGGTTTAAGGCCTTTTCAGGAAGCCGAAACTATCATGTAAATGGCGTAAACAAACACTGCAACAGATATGATAAATATAGATCCTAACAAAAGAACCAAACCTCGCTCATACTTTCCAAATTTCAAAGTCAAGATAGCGTTAATTACCGGAAGCACGACACCAATTCCAGCCACCCATAGTAGTTCCGATTTATCGCCAAAGCGGTTGGCCACTCCATCAAACCCGAAATGCAACGGAATAATCTGAGGAAGCTGTACAAAAACCCAAAAGAAATATCCCAGAAAAGCAATGTAGGTTATTGAAACTGCCAGAACTTGAATGTAGGCAGATTTCTGGATAGATTGCGCTTGTTGCGCAATTTCTTTGCCAGTTTGGCCCTTAAAGAGATACCCTTTTTCTTGTATAGCTTTAAGAAAACGTTCAGGATCCTCTGGAGATATCGCAATTTTTTCCCCGTCATCCAAAGTGAGTACGATAAATTTTCCTTCAATTCTTGTTGCGTACACATGAGCATTTCTGATGTTGGTTTTATAAAACCCCCAATGGAATCCTGGAAGGCTGGCTCCAAACAGACGCAAAACAAGTTTAAGATTTGCAATTTCTACTTCTGCAATTCGAGTATAATCTATTCTCTTTTGGATTAAACCAAAAATCACTGCAAGATTTTTGCTAGACAATTCGTATCGTGCGCTGCCAGTGGAAAAGGAAAAGTAAGCAAGTAGAAAAATCACCCCTAGCAGTACCGTGAACATTAAAGCAGAAAAAAATATTGGCCCTTGCAGAGTCAAAAAAAGAATTATGCCTATGGGGATTGCGATTATGAGGATGAAGATTAAGCCATAGTACTTTGTTTTTTCTGAGTGATGTGCCTTGAAAATCTCTGGATTGTTTGACATGCCGCGTTTTTATGCATGCATGAAAATTAATAAACCTGTATCCTCCTCTTTACTTTTTTTGAAACAAAATCTCTTCAACAAAATTATTTTATAGACATGTAAAGAAAGCATGAGACGATTAGAAAAGCTGATAATTAAAATGCAGGGCGAGTCAGAGCCTTAATGTTGTTCACGGCCCATCAAGGTTTGTCTTGGTCGCTTCATGGTCTTTCACCGTTTTGACCATGTTGCTCAAAGCCTTTTTGCAACATTGCTGTTCAGCCCATCGAAGCATATTCTTTGTCGCGCACCGATTTTTTTGCTGTTTCAACCGATGCGCTCTTTGCTTCAATGCATCGCCTTTAAAGCGTACTCCCCGACCTGCAAGAATATATTACCCAACCATCCAATATAGGCAATTCTTAGCAAATAGAACGCAAATATGCCTCAACTATCTAATTCGTTTTATCTTTTGGGGACAAACAAGGATGATGCTTCGTCAATATTCTCCAACGGTCTAATTCCTTAAACACAAATTTTAACATAAACAACGCAATTTGACATGAACAACGCAACTTTTTAAAAAATTTGGCAGAGCGGTGTCTGTTTACCTAGTGCAAAAACTGCAATTGGAACAGGAAAAATTGTTGGATGTTTTATTTACTAAATGATCCGCGAAAGCATGAATAAAAAAACTTTGTCGAATTAAATGACTGTCTAAGCTACGCTTTTCAGAAAACGGATTGCAAACTTCTATATGTTAGATAACATAAGCTTTGAAGTAGAAGAGATTGATTATGAGATTAGAACGCTATAAATCAATAAGAAAAAAACCGAAAAGAGACAACACGATAACTAAATCCAAAAAACGTATGCTTGCAAAACCCAAAATATCACCTTCTGCGACCGCACCAAAATTACGTGAAATCTACTCAGAAAAAATTGAGTGGGCAACAAACTTGATTCCGAAACCAAAAGAAAATAGCTAAACTACATAAAAATAATTTCAATTTAGATATGTTGATTGAGGGGTCTATGAATCTCAGACCCGAATGGATTCAGAATCTGAAAAAATTTATTTTGGGCTCGAATGAGCGGAATTGCCCAAATGATGTGAGCCGATTGCTTTTTTGGCAATTGGTTTCTTTTGAGAAGTTCTATTCTTGATGGTTTCGATCGGAATGGGTTATTGCAAAATCATGTCTTGTGCTATTTTTCCTTTTTTAATGGTTTACTTATGGAGTATTTTTTTAGAAAGCATGCAGATGACAATCGAATATTCTCTAAGAATATCCATCCTTATTCTTGATCAAAATTTTTAATATTTTTACGATACAGTTGATCAAAAGACTGATTTGTGCTAAATTCAATGTATTATATAATTAATAGTTCATCGGAAAAAAATGGGGCTGAGAAGGCTCTGGTTAGAATCACAAATAGCCATAGCTATTGAAAGAGAGTTTGCATTTTCTCTTTTCTCCAATATTTCCAGAGTCTAAGTAAACCCTTCTTTCAGATCTTAAATCGTTGTTTCAAAAAAATTCTCATTGATATATTTCCCTCTCAATATCGAAAGGTAAAAAACTGGCAGATTTTTCAGAAATCCTAATTGAACCAGCAATTTAAACTACTAACAATCCTCAATAGTTTAAAAAGAGTGAGGATTTGCAATTGATGCTTTCTTTGTTACAAAGTACTTTGTAAAACAAAGTTATATATATTGAAAAGTACTTTGTATGATTGGTGAAATATGGTGGCTAAAGAACCAAACCTAAAAGAAATTGAAAGAAAGACCTACATCTCCTATCACCAAGATGGATTGCTTGACATATTTGCGAGTTTATACATCGTAGGTTTCTCTATTGGGATATTATTAGACTTTATTTGGGATTATAGCTTCGGGTTATTTATCCCGGGATTTTTGGTTGTCTTAGTTTTGCCTCTTTGGATAGCTGCAAAAAGAAAGATAACACTGCCTCGTATAGGGTTCGTCAAATTTGGTACTAGCGGTTCAAAAAAAGTAACTATTATCTTAACTGGGCTCACGATTGTCGGCGGATTATTCTTTTTGGCTTTTGCATTGCTTATTAAGTCATCCTCTTGGACCGACTTCATCTTTGCAAATGGGTTAATTTTAGTGGGAATTGGCGGTTTAACCATCAGCTTTCTATTTGGATATGCAACAGGGCTAAAACGTCTATATGCATATGGCGTATTAGCGTTAGCTATATTTGTTGGTGGACACTTTCTAGGAGTCTTTTTCGCTTACTTAGTGTTAATGCTTGGAGTTACAGTAATGCTGGTAGGCTCTTCTTTATTGATTCAATTTGTTAGAAAGTACCCGTTGAAAGGTGAAGACTTCGTTGTTCAATAGCGATGCAAACATCCAAAATGTAGATCGATTGATACATGAACCCAGCAGGTTGATGATAATGGCTCAGCTTTATGTCGTTGAGAGCGCTGACTTCCTGTTTCTTCAGCACCAAACAGAAATGAGCTCTGGAAATCTCTCTGCGCATCTTAAAAAGCTAGAAGCCGCAGGATATATCGAAGTAACTAAAGAATACATCGACAAAAAACCCCACACAACTCTTGCATTAACAAAGAAAGGCCGAGAAGCATTCAAACAATATAGACAAAGAGTTAAACAATTTGTAGAAAAAATACCCGAATGAAGTATTTGAAAATAGATGCGTTGAAACTGCTTTAAGACTTTTTGAAACAGCAATTTGGTGTTGTGGTGGGGCCGCTGGGATTTGAACCCAGGATCGCATGCGCCCCAGGCATGTATCCTAATCCATGCTAGACGACGGCCCCATGGGGATACATACTTTTTGAAGGAGCTAAATGAAACAGAGCAAGCAATCATAAAAACCTTAACTTTTCTAGAAAACAATGCCAAGCCCAAGAGTGTAATTTATCAGACTGCATGCAAGTTTGTACCAATATCAAGATAAGTGGGCTTATTCAACCTCGAAGAGCAAAAAATTATATTCTAGGTCAAAAAATGAGAAGAAGAAATTTTGACTCCTAAGACGAAACATTTGGCGGCACACCCGCTTTTTTTTATGAAAAAAAATGAAACTCTGCAAGCAACTTGCGCTTCAAATAATTGATTGGGAGTGTGCAGAATAAGTTGCCAGAATAAGTTGCTTCCCTAATTATGTTTTAATATGTAAGCCTTTGATGTTCTTAGGCTCTTCATCAACGAAGCAATCGCTTCATAAGAAACAAAGACGGAAAATCCAGTATATGGATCTTAAGAATAATCAGAGTATTTGCCGATTAAGGGTTAGAAAACAACACCTGAATAGTTCTTTCTAATCTGCTTATAAATTAGCCGTGATTATCTTGTTGAAGAGCGATATCTCGGGGAAAATTTTGCAACTACAAGGCTCTAAAAGCTGCCTTCTTTTAATGGAGAGGTTGGTAGAACAACAACAAGAATTTTTTAGGTGTTGTTGTTCTAGCAGACAAACCATTTTTTCTGGAAATAAATAATTTCATATGAATTTTGCACACCCCTAAAATGATAACTAAGAGCTAATAGGAGATTTTTTGCTGTTGTACACTTTGTATGCTGTGATTGACAAGACCATTATTGAAACAAGAACTAAGACAGCTATTCCTGCTTCCAGGGTTAGGTCTTCATTTTTTGAAACCTGTTGTGGGGACGTTGGTTGATTCGTTACAGGCGTATTGGTTGGAGCTTCAAGTTCTACGTTTGATGAATTTGTAGGAGTGGTTGGTTGAGGCTGTGGCGTAACTTGCGTTTGATCTGTCACTTCTGGGGGTTGAGTAGGTAACAGTTTAGGTAAACTGCCTCCTCCCACAGTCACTCCTTCAGGGTAGTTAGCTCCCGTTGTACTCATTGTAATAGACGTAATCATTGAAATCCAAGCAGCACCATTAGCTCCTGGAAGAATTAAACGGAGTTCTTCAGCTAATGGCTCGCCATCTTTCTGATAGGCTATTATGGTTTCTGGTTGTATTGCTAAATCATAAGGTATGTTGACTTTGTACCCATCTGAAGCTGCAAACTGAACTGAATAGACTTCTCCAGCTGTGTCTATCTCTGTAAGTAGATAACTTAAACGGATTCCACTCCAATTGCCAGAAGTTAATAGGCTGCCATCGCAGTACAGATCGGCATTTACAGTTGTTTTTGGCATACCAAAAAGTTGTTGATCGGTAAAACTGAAGGTTTCATCAGTTAAATTTGTGATTTCAAGGTTAAAATTATTTTCAGCTTTTACAAATGCTGTGGTGCTTGTTAGTATCAAGATAAGTATTGCTGTGGTTGTGAAAGCTACAATTAGTTTACTCTTTCCACAAGTCATCGCATAATCATCTCTATATATGACACATGTCATACCTTTAAACTTTGCCAAACCACCCTACTCATTATTTACAAACTAACCTACTTCCTCTCAGTTAACCTTTAAACTCTGAATGTGTGTTGTTCTATAATGCTCAAAAGTGATGTTTATTGAAAAAAACAAAGATTATTTGCACTTTGGGACCCGCTAGTACTTCAAAGCAAGTGATTGAACGGTTGTTCCAAGCGGGCATGAACGGAGTAAGAATAAACACTGCTTATGGAAATCTATCTCAATACCAATCAATTATAGAAACAGTGAGAGAAATTGCCGATATCCCTATTATAATTGACGTCAAAGGGCCAGAAATCAGAATCAAAGCATCTCAACGAAAAGTCTTCAGCAAAGGAGACACTCTGCAAGTAGGTTTCGACGACGAAGAAATATCTTTCAATCACGATTTTTATGATGAAATGAAAATTAACGACGTAGTATACATTGACAACGGAAAAATAAGAACACACGTGATTAAAAAGAAAAACCGCAAACTCCTACTACGGACTTCGAACGAAGGCGCGATAGAAGACGGAAAAGGAGTAAACATCCCAAACAAACATCTTCAAATTCCCACTTTTCCCGAAAAGGATCTAGAAATCCTAAAATTCGCAAAAAAACATGATGTAGAATACATTGCACTATCATTCACACGAAATGTTGACGATGTGAAATGTTTATCTCAGACCCATAATTTTGAAGGCGGAATAATCGCCAAAATTGAAAATTACGAGGGCGTCCAAAACGCAGAGAAAATACTTGACGCCGCCAATGGATTAATGATTGCCCGAGGCGATTTAGGCGTTGAAATCGAACCCGAAAAAGTGCCACTGGTTCAGAAAGCTCTAATTAAGCTATGCAACCAAAAAGGCAAACTGGTGGTCACTGCCACCGAGATGCTTGAATCTATGATTAACAACCCTAATCCTACCAGGGCCGAAGTTAGCGACGTTGCAAACGCCATTCTAGACGGGTCTGACTCAATTATGCTGTCCGGAGAAACAGCGGTAGGGCAGTTCCCTGTGAACTCCGTTGAAATGATGTCTCGAATTGCGAATGAAACAGAAAAAGCTGTCAAAAGTATCGTTGAAAATACCCCATTCATCAACATTTCTGACACCGTGAGTAGGGCAATCCAGCGAATAAGTCAAAGTATGCCAATTAACAAAGTTATCCCTTTAACCCGATCGGGTTACACAGCAAGAATGATAGCACGCTTCAAAATTCAACAGGTAATTATTGCCGTTACTCCTGAAATTAAAGTCAAAAAACAACTTGAACTTACATTTGGTGTATATCCAGTTTTCATTAACTACCGTGAAGCAAAAGACAGATTATTGACAGTTGCAAATCAACTTCATAAAATGAATTTGGTTGATGATGAAGAAACTGTTTTATTCACTGAAGCTAGAAGAACCACAGTTGAACACGCCAGCAACTCAATTGAAATACATAAAATAAAAGAATTGAGAGAATTTGCGCTTTCCTGAGCACTAGACTTTCTTCACTAAGAAAGTTAGCTCTTTAATGTTGCAAAGAATCCCCCGATCACGTCTTTAATCGATTGCAGAAGGGGATGCTTAATCTTTTCAGCTGATAGTTTCTCTAATCTATCCACACGGAAATAGATTGGAGGGTGAGGGTCCAAACCAAGCCATTCTTGGATCCGAAAAGATGGCGTTCGTTCGTAGAGTAACCTTTGAAAGCCAATCTTTTCCAGGGAATTGGCTAATATCTCAGGTGTCCCAACTATCATGGCTGAGACTAAATCTGCTCTAGCCTCAAAGAATTTCGCTATAAAGAAAATAACCACCATTATGGCCCAGAAGTAAGCGATAAAAAGAAACGATGTGAAAATCACTGGAAGCAAAGGAAGCAGCACATAGAAACGAAAGAGAAACTCTGCTGAAACTAACCCATATAAAATCAGGGGGTCTCTTCCTCTAAGATGTCCGAACTCATGACCTAGAACACTTAAGACTTCTTCATCGTTTAGCCGAACCAGAAGTCCAGTCGTAATTAAAACTAATCCCCTGCTTGGACTTGGACCAGAAGCCGCTGCATTTGGAACCATAGTGTTGGAAACCACAATTTTAGGCATTGGAAACCGAAATCTATCTGCAATGCTCTTAACAAGTTCGTAAACGTTAACCCTCTTGGCTTTTAAATTATCCAACTCGCAGGGCACACCATATTTTAGAAAAATCTGTTGAGCTGCTTGACAATCAACCTGTCCTTTTTTTGCGATTATTTCATCATAGATTTCTTTCTTAATCTTTAGAAGCGTTTCCCGCGGATACGTTTTGTTAAAATCACCCTTTTCGCCAACAGGCAAATAATACTCTAAAAAGTGAATAATGGGGTTGTTTTGCGTAATGTGCCAGTCGGCGGTTCGGGCGATGAAACGGTTAGAGTAAAAAACAAAAGCAAACTGGATAGCTATTAAAATTAATGGGGCAATCAGAAAAGCTCCTGGAGAAACGGCTGCTATAGTGATGAAGATTGCCATGCCGAAAACAATGAAAACTACGAAGAACAGAATCTGTGTTTCAATAAAGAAGCGGTTAAACGATTTTTCCGGCTTAGTGTACGCTTCAGGAACGATATCTTCACCTTCGCGCCACGCAAAATAAACTGTTGCGCTTCTGACATTTTGCGCAAAAGTCTGCATTGCTATGAGAATATCTTGTTTTGCTTCTTCTAAATTTGTTTGCGTAACTGAAGGCTCAAGCGGATTTATCTTCAGTTCGAACGGAGTGCCACTTTTAACTTCCACTTGAACAAGTTGCTTTCCCTGTGAATCCGTCACAAAATAGGTTAATTTGTCTCCTTGACTATTTGTTTCCCTGATTATATCCGTGAACCTTGTTTTTTGAGGGAGCAGATATTTAGTGTATATGAAGTCAAATAGTTTTTCATAGTAACTTGGTGGAACTTCAGGGGTAATTCTGTAAGAAGACGGAGCGCTCATCATATTCTCTACTCAAAACCCTTGCTTAATGCAACGTTTTCCATTTTAATAACTTTATTGTATCACCAACAGCTCTAAAATTCATCCCTATCTCGTCATTTCAAAAGTCGTTTATGAGTGGTTTAATGTAAAGGGGATAGAGTTTATTAATCTCGAAAAACACTTGTTAGAACTGTCCAAATCTAAAGGGCAAAATCTTTGTCATCGAACCAAATCTCTTTTTGATTTGGCTTCACAAGAGTTAACTGAAAATCAATATACTGTAAAATGGTTATACGATCTGTTAAAACAATAGGAAGGAAATGATGGACGTGAAAACATCCCAAAAAACAATTTTAGTAGTTGATGACGACAAATCAATACTCCGAACATTTACCCGTATTCTCCAAAAAAACGGCTACGAGATTGACACAGCTGAGACTGGCAAAGAAGCTATGGAAAAAGCGGAGAATCGCCAATACGACTTAGCGTTAGTCGATATCAGGCTTCCGGATATGGATGGTACTGATTTGCTGGCAAAACTCAAAAAACCACTCCAAAATACCGTTAAGATCATGATTACAGGTTTTCCTTCTCTTGAAACAGGTGTTAAGGCTCTTGATGAGGGTGCAGATGCTTATTTGGTTAAACCTGTGAAGCCTCAAGAGCTCTTGGTGCTCTTAGAAGAGAAACTTAAGAACCGTGAGCAATCTGAAAAAGTTAGCCAATAAGAGCATTTTGTCTAACTAATCAATTAAATCCGTAAAAGCGATTTTGGATTGCTTTATTTGCTGAATTGCTGACATAGATTTAACCTTACGAAAAAAGTCATTTTACATCATGATGTTTTGGAGGTGAATATTTTTGGACGAGAAAAAGAAAGGGCAAATAACAATAATGCAAAAGAAAAAGAGGCGTGAAATAATCGAAGAGCAAGGAAAAGCAGTGAACCTTCCACCGGATGTTAGTGACGAAAAAAAGAAAGCATTGCAACAGACAGGAGACGATGCAACTCAAGGATGGTGACTGAAAAATTAGCCTTAAGAGTAAAATTCAAATTCGAAGGTTGAAGATAACAAGTCTTTTATTTACACCAATTGAGCTATATCAAACTAAGAGAGTAACTAGAAAGAACTTCTTCATGCAAGACGTCAAGTGAACACTATGAATCAACAATTTAGATTCGAAAGCAAAGAAGTCAACTGGGAAGTTGACGGAATAACAATTTACGGTACCCTTACAAAACCAACTGGAGCAGATACAAGTAATGCAGTTGTTTTTGTTGCAGGCAGTGGTCCAACAGATCGAGATTGGTGTTCGCCGCTTCTACCTGGAACAAACGGGAGCGCAAAGCTGATAGCAGAAGAATTGTCTCAAAGAGGCTTTGTTACTCTACGTTACGGCAAACGAGGATCTGGACCCAACATAAAGGGAGACATGGCCAAGATGATTGGCAAAATAAGCATGAAAAGCTACACAGACGAACTTGAAGGAGCCATAAAAACAACATTGCCTTTCGTAAAAGCAAACTCAGGAAGCATGTTTGCATTAACAAACAGTGAGGGCGCTATACACGCTTTAAACTACCAAGTTCAGTCGAACTCGAAAAGATTCAAAGGGATTGTTCTCACAGGTGCCCCTGGAAGGTCCATCGGTCAAGTCGCTCGAAGCCAAGTTCAAAATCAACTCAAATCATTACCAAACGCTGATGGTCTTTTGAAAAGTTACGATGCTTCTATTGCTACATTTGTCTCAGGTCAACCGATTGTGCCAGACCAATCTCTTCCTGAAGGAATAAGATTGTTACTTCAAGGATTGGCAAGTCCAGCCAATTTACCCTTTGCCAGAGAATTATGGACTTATAACGCTTCAGATTTTATCTCTAAAGTACCCGAACCAGCACTTATAATGATAGGCAAGAAGGATATACAAGTTGACTGGCATGCTGATGGCAAAGCATTACAAGAAGCAACCATTGGGAAAGGAAATATTTCTTTTTCCTACCCCCAGAATGCTGATCATGTGCTAAAATATGAGGAAAGGCCGCGCGAAAAAATTTCTCCTGATGCTACTCTTCGGTATAATGCTGAAGACCGTATACTTGACCGAGAAGCAATGAATACTATTCTGGAATGGCTATTGCGAATTAGTAATCTAACTTGACTAGAAAAACTCGATTGCAGGAGAGTCTATTTGTGGCTTTGAATGTACTAAAGAAGTTAAATCAATTTGGCTTCATCACTATTCATGTCTGGATTGGTTCATACTCAGAAAAGTTGTGGCAAATCGTGAAGAAAGAAATTGTTAAAAGGTGTATTGACTGCTCTTCGTCTCAACAAATTAAGTGCTTTGGTATTGGAGTTGTAGGTCAAGGAATAGGTAAAAATAGAAAATGTCAGAAAAAATAGAGAGCACTACTGAATTTTCGCATGCGATACTTTCATTTTTGGAAACTGTTTAAGTTAAACAATTCCTCAAAAGCTTTTTTCTTCTTAGGTTTGGGCTGCTCGGAAGGGTAACCCAGTGTTACTAAAGCGACTACTTTCCAATTGTCTGGGATCTTTAGAGATTCTTTAACTTTTTTTTCGTTAAAGGCGCCAATCCAACATGATCCTACTCCTAAAGTCCATCCAGCAATAACCATATTCTGCATCGCTATTGTTGCATCAACAACAGCCCATTTTCCAGTTAATAACGAATTTACGTCTGCACAACCAACAATAACAACAGGGGCATCTCTTATGAAACGATTAAACAAATCGCTTGAAAATTCTTTTGCTATTTCATGATTATTTACGAATACGAATCGAATAGGCTGCCTATTTGCTGCAGATGGCGCTTGTCTCCCAGCTTCAAGAATTTGCTTCAGAACATCCTCAGGGATGTCTTTGGTTTGATATTTTCTAATGCTCCTCCGGCTAAGAATAGAATCAATACATGACATGAATGTTACACTTTCTCCTTAAACAATGGTTGAATTTTTACTCAAGCTTTTAGTAACCTTTAATCTTTTCGTCGCAAGATTTTTGAGTTAAGGTCTAATCCCATCAAAGTCGTTCTCGAAATCCATTACTCAAGCGAAATTCTTTTGTTAAGATCTGTGTGAGAAAAAATGCTTATGCTTTCAGGGAAATCAGCCAACTCAAAATTTAGATCTAAGTCTATTGTGATTGTGACTGTACCTCACAATACTATATTTTGCACCAACGTGTTGGTATTTTAGGTGTTATGTATTGTCGAAAGCCCAACCTCATCCAGGTCATGAGAAGCACCTCTGCAAAATGGTAGAGAATAAAGTGCCAATTGAAAAGATAAAACCTCTTGTAAAAGACGCAAAATACATTTGCAAAGGCTGCATGCGAACAGCTGCTAAAGCAGAAAATCTCTGTGCTCCTGAGGCACTTGAACATCTTTTTTTTGATAGTAATTTTGTAGTCTTTTAACAATCACAATGCTTAATTCTTTTGATTAAACCTAACACTGCAACTTTCTAAGAAAAATTTTGGACAGTAAGTGCAAAATCGAAAATTAATAAATAGAATAAAAGTAAGCAGCGATCCATTTGTTCTGGATTCTTTTATGTTATTGTATTTTAGCTCACATCTACAGATGTGCCAAATGCTTGGATTTTGTTTATTTCTTTTTTTACCTTTATAAGCACAAGAGCATCTTTATGTGTGTTTGTAGTTTGGAAAGTCTCCTTTGTTCTTTGGGGTTATCCCTGTAAGGTCACTGATTCTTTTCGAAATACAATCAAAGAGAATCAGAATTGAAGCAATAAGCATAAAAAATTGCGAGAATCTTCTCGCTAATTTACTACAAGTGGATGATATCAGAAAAATGAGTACAAGCAAAACCCACGACGCATCTAAACCAAACCGGCGCTTAGTTGAAGAATGCCCCGAGTGCAAAAGCAAGAACTTAGTTCACGATTACGACACGGGCGAAACCATTTGTGGGGACTGTGGTCTAGTTTTGTATGAGCAAATGTTAGATAAAGGGCCAGAATGGCGTGCTTTTACTCTGCAAGAGAAATCATCAAGAAGTCGTGTTGGTCTTCCAGCATCATATGCAGTTCACGACAAAGGATTATCCACAACTATAAGTCAAATTGATAGAGATGCATATGGAAAAAAATTACCAATTGCAACTAGACTGCAAATGTGGCGCTTAAGAAAATGGCAAATAAGAAGCCGAGTGCACTCATCAAGCGACCGAAACCTTGCTCAAGCTATGAGTGAACTTGACCGTTTATCTGGAACCCTTCACATACCTTTTCAAATTAAAGAAAAAGCCGCTGTTCTATACCGCAAAGCATTAGACAAGCATTTAGTTCGAGGGAGATCAATCAACTCAATTACTGCGGCTGCACTTTATGCTGCTTGTCGCGGGAGTGGAACACCTCGTACACTTCGCGAAATTTCTGAAGCAAGTCTTGTTGATAAGAAAGATGTCGCACGTTGCTATAGACTGCTGCTACAAGAACTTAATGTTCAAATGCCCAATGCAGATCCTTTAACGTACGTTTCAAAAATTGCGGGAAAAAATGCAATATCAGGCAAAACACAGGGTGTGGCTATAGCAATCCTCAGAGAGGCTAGGCGAAAACGGGTTGTAGCAGGAAAAGACCCCATGGGTTTAGCCGCAGCAGCCCTCTATATAGCTTGTCTTCAACACAACGAGAAGAAAACGCAAAAAGACATTGCAGAGGCATCTGGAGTTACGGAAGTCACGGTTAGAAACCGATACAAAGCGTTAAGGCAACAACTCAATCTACCTGTTCCGGAGTCAAAATCCTCTGTTAACACTACTTAAGCAGTAATTTTGAGCTTCTGAAAAAATAATTGTGTTGAATATTATTATAGGAGTATTTTGGTTGAACTATTGTTTTTTGGTAAGCCTGAAATATTTCAACTCCTGTTTATTTTATGATTAATTCTATGGCGATAGATCAACGGCCTTTGCTTAGTCCTTCGATCGGGAAGTGGATACTTGTTTCAGCTTTGCTTGGGTATACAGCATTAATTTTTTACCTTCTTTACTTCGTCGGTATAGGCGAATTGATCGCAGTCATTGAAAGAGTAAACATCAGCGTCTATGTTTTGGCAATTACTAGTGTTTTGCTGTCTCTAACGTTCCACACTCTAGTGTGGTTTCAGCTTCTCAATACTTTAAAAATTAGGCTAAGCCTCCGTAGAACATACGTTTTGTATTGGGTTGGAGTATTTGTGGATAATCTGATTCCAGGAGGCTGGTCAGGCGACTTGTTTAAAGCGTATCTTCTGAACAAAGATCCAAAGGTAGAAAGTGGCAAAGCAGTAGCTTCTGTTGTTGCTAAAAACGTGTATGAAGCAATATTCAACTTAGGCAGCATGGTTCTCGGTATTGTTCTGCTTCTGCTAAACTACACTCTTGAGGGCTCTCTTCTTATCACTCTAGGAAGCATAATGCTGCTGCTAACTCTTCCTTTAGTTATATTGCTCTTAGCTAGTTTTAAACCTGAAAGTGCAAAAAAAGTTGTAGATTCTTTATTTCGTTTTATCTCTCGCTTAGGCAGAAACCGCTTAAGATTGGCTGCATTGGAGGCAAAGGTGATGAAAGCGTTGGGTGACTACCATGATGGTATGAAAATGTTACTGCAGAACCCCCGAGTTCTTTTGAGACCTATTGGTCTTTCTTTTTTTGCATGGGGTTTCGAAGTTCTTGCCCTGCTTTTTGTGTTTGCATCGCTTGGGCAGCTAATTCCTCTTGATAAAGTTGTGATAGTTCGCTCCATTGCTGGTAACGTTGAGGCTCAAGGATATGCATTTGTTGGGTATGCTCAAATTATATCAAGCGAAATTTACAACGCGCTTGGTGTGCCCTTTGCCGTAGGTGCCTCTGTGGCTCTGTTAAGTGGAGTAGTAATTTTCCTAATAAAGACAGTAATTTCGTACATTGCTTTTCAATTTACTGTTTTTACTCCCGGTTCAAGTTTTATCAGTAGGAGACGCAGACGAAGAGCAGCAAAAAAAATTAGCGACGAAAACAGACAGAGTCTTTCCCAAGAAGAAGAAAATAAGCCACAAGAAGACAAACCTCAAAAACAACAAAATGAAAATCGAGTTGAGTCTGATCTTTAGTTGTTCAGTGCACTCAGTGGAATCAGACTGACTTTACTGCAATGGATAGATTAAACTAAGAATTAGGCGGTGGGGGCTGCTGGAGAGAAAGATTGAGAAGGGGAGACGGATTTGCAGCTCCAGACCATTTTCTTTTCAATCAAACGAAGAATAAAAGCGTTTGTAACATTCACAGATATACAAAGATAAAAATTCTTCAGATTGTTTTCGGAGAAATTTTGGAGCTTTTTTTGTTGAGAGCATTAGAACCGAGATTTCGACCGCGAATCCTCTTTTTTAGCTGTTTAAACATCTGACGCTTTCCTTTGTGATTGCTAGGTGACAGTCACATTGCTTTTTATCATTCAAGAGTATATATCGTATATTAAGATATGATAGAAGGTGTTTCGTGATGCTGAACAAAGACCCAACAAACCATTTCACCAAAAAAACGATATACGCCGCAGCCTTCATCCTAATAATTCTAGCCCTCAGTATAACAACAGCAGATTTTAGTTCAAACAGAAACATTGTCCAAGCCGCTTCCGTGACTGGTATAGGAACTGGAATATATTGGGATCAAACCTGCAAAAACAATATAAATGCATTAGAATGGGGCAAAATAACGCCAGGATCAAACAATACCTTAAAGATTTACGTTAAAAACGAATGCAATTCAGCAGTTACTTTATTGTTAAGAACGTCGCACTATACGCCAACCTCCGCTGCAAGCTACATGACATTAAGCTGGAACTACACTGGCCAAAGACTAAAAACAAATCAAGTGATTCCAATAGAACTAACACTAAATATCTCACCCCTAATACACGAAATAGACGATTTTTGCTTTACGACAGCCATAACATCAAGAGGCGAATAACAGCGAAACACCATAACAAGACAAAATTGGGCAGTGCAGTATCATGAAATCTAATGACCGAGTAGCTAGTAAGTTCTTCTTCAATTTCTATTCTATTCCTAATGTTTTTTTAATTTATCAGTTTGTCGTATCTTTTTGTGGTTGCATACCGTCAAACATTGTTTTAACTTCTGTTAGCAATAAGGAGCTTTCAGGATGGTAAAATGTCCAAAATGTTTGGAAGAAATTAAAAAGCCTGATAAATTGATTAACAACTCTTTTTTCCGCATAGAATCTTACACGTGCAAAAAATGTAGACATAACTTTAAAGTTACAAATTGCCCAGTTTTTATCTAAAAATTGTATGTGTAATAGCAATTATCGTTTATGGACAATCCTGCCAACGATTGTTTTTAGCAATTTTGTTTGGTGGGTATCCAGATAACGAAGTTCTTAACCACCGGCGTTTGCAACATTAAGACTAAAAAAGAGGTAAATATTACGCATATTAGTTTTCAGAAAGTGCATTCCAACGGTATTTGATTTATTTTACTATTTCTGCATCTGCGGCGCCGTCGATTAAGGCTGTTACCCTTATTTTCACATGATCGTTGAGTTTTGCGTTTTTAATGAATGTCGGATAGCCTTTAATTTTGGCGACGCCTTCACCGTTAGGCGCTATATCAAAGATTTCAACTTCAAATTCGTCTCCAATTTCCATTGGGTAACTTGCTTTTCCGCGCCTGTTTTTGGCGTTTCTTGGTGCACGTTTTTTTGGGCTTATGTTTTATCTTCCTCTCAATGTATGGGGCAATTCAATGACATAAGGTTATTGTGTAGAAGCAACAAATTTGATGGTGGTAGGATTTGAATTTAACGATGAAACTGACGATTGTTAACTTTTATAAAAAGAACTTGGAGCCAACTCAAAATATAATGGATATATTATAATTGCTCTTTTTAGTTAACTACGGATTTCAAATTAGATTCTAAGCTTAAATATTTCCTTTTTTGATTTTTGTCTTAAATTTAGCGGAATAAAGTTTAAGTGACCTGTAAACTTTTGATTTTCAGTAATGAAATTAAACCAAAACTGAATTAAATATGACACTTTCAACTTTAGTTATATTCGATATCAATTGCTTTAAAAAGATTGTAGATTTTTGGGATATGGAGGTTGCAGACCACGTTGATAGCCCCTTCATTTCTAGTTGTATGCTTGTTGAGCATTGGAAGGTATCAATCGCTCTTGGGGAGCATCCTTTTCTTATGATTTTTCTATCTCGTAACCGAATTGTTGGGTTTGCACCACTACTAGTGAAATCCAGCTTTGGATTGAGGCGCGTAAGTAATCTTGCCTACTATATATATCCAGATTTCTTTGCCGACGATTATCGTGAAGTCGGTATTGATATTATGGTTAGTTTCTTGTTTGAACAGTTTAATTGTGAATCAGTTGATATAACATTTGAAAATGAATCAGCTAACTTAATATTTTTGAAGAAAATTTGCGACAGAAGGAATATCCCTTACAAGATGCTGGCTAATGAGGGACAGGCAATTATCCCAGTAAAGAATAGTTTGGATTTTTTCAAAAGATCTTTGGACCGTAAAACAGGTAAAGAATTTCGACGAATCAGCAAAAAAATAGACAAAACAGGTTCTTGGAAAATTTATTGTTGTAGTATTAATTGCAATTCACTAGAGAAAATTCGGGAGATTGAACGGCTAAGTTGGAAGACTAATTTACGAGGAAAGCAAAGAGCCGCAAAAGACCTGGGTCTGGAATGTATTTTAAATGGAGCTCAAGTAAATAGCGACTGTAAAGCTTTTTTTGAATCCGAGGTTTGGATTTTAGACATTAATGAAGTACCAATTGCATATGTTATTGCTGTAAAACGAAACAAAACCTTGTTTCTTTTGAAAACCTCTTTTGATTTACGATTTAAAGAATTTTGGCCCGGAAAATTTCTGATGAATAACTTAATTGAAAGGGTTTTTACGAGTAAGATTTTTGAGAACATTGATTTCATTACTAATCTTCAATTTATCCATGTTTGGAAGCCTTTGGTTAAGAAGAGAACTACTGTTAGAATTTCACGGAACTCATTGTTGTCAAAAGTCAATTTTCTAGTTTATGAAAATAGAATTAGTCAGAAATCTCTTCAAATAATTGAGCGGTTTAGATGGGAGCGTATGCTTCGCCAAAAAGAATCAAAAAAACGGGTTCAAAAGTCCGGATTATAAAAAAATAGATGTATTTGATTTTCCAAGAAAAGAGATGAATTTTCTGCAATTTCTAGTGCGCTCATCAATAATTTTCTTGATTTTTTTTAACGAAGTAGGACTTTAACGATAAAGCTGCATGGGTTCTAAAATTCTTCATAGAATTAGAATATTAACCAAGATATTATTTTTACTTAAAGTTCTTCCGTAATGATTGTGCGCGCAAGTGTAGGAATACCTCTAATTATTGGATATTTTGCGGGATAAGAATAATGATTTGCACTTTAAAATTTGGAATTGTTTATTTAAGAAATAAGCGATATAAGGAGTTAAATCAATCTACAATTCCCTAAAAAAGTTTTCACCTATGGAGAGTTCACACTTTAATAATAACTGAAATTAATGTCGCTGAAGACTTTCTCAAGTTGCGAAATGACTGGAATAAGACTCTTAAAAAAAGCAGTGACGATACGATATTTTTAACCTGGGAAAAAATGTTGCCTTCAGTTAAATACTTAGAAAGAAACAAGCGGCTTAAGATTTTGTGTGCAAAAGAAGGTAAAAAAATTTTAGGTATTGCGCCATTCAAAGTAACACATCGCACTTTTAAGGGCTGTTTTAGCTATAACACAATTGAACCACTTGCATATGGAAACACAGACTATTCAGGAATAATATTGACTGAGCGCAAGACTGAGTGTCTAGGTATGTTTCTGGAGTATTTGTTCAATCAGAAGGATTGGGATGCCATCTGTCTTAGCGATGTCCCAGAAACATCTGTATTGTTTAGTCTATTTAGGAAGAAATTTTCTCAACTTCCTAACTTTTTGATAGAACAAGGTTTGATCTGTCCTTATTTGCAGATTCCTGAATCAAAAGACGAATTAGTGGGTGGTCTAAATACTAAATTTAGAAGAGATCTTCGAAGACTCTTGCGAAAACTTGAACGTGAACAAGGGAAGGTGGCGCTTAGAGAGTATTCTCATTTAGGGTCTCTTGAGGAGTCGATGCAGGTTTTTTTTGATATCCATCAGCGGAGATGGAATAGTAAGGGAGAGGCAGGTGTATTTGGAACTCAAATGGTGCGTGATATATTTCTTGATACAGCTATGTTATTTGAAAAAAATAACTGGTTAAGGCTATACTTCTTGACTGCAGATAATAAACCAATTGCAACTTTGTTGGCACTTGAATACAATCACAAATTGTATGCGAATATTTCCGGAATTGATCCTGAATATTCTGTTTACAGTGTTGGAAACCTGATGATTTTGAAAGTTTTAGAGTTATGTGTTGAGAATAAAATTAGAGAATTCGATTTTATGCAAGGTGAGGAATCGTACAAGTTTAGATGGACAAATAATTACAGACGTAACTACAACATTAGATTTGTCAACAATAATCCCAAATCTAGATTAATTCAATTTGGTGCAGAAGCCTTGCCAAGGATCGGGATGAGTGTTTTTTTAGAAAAAATCTTGTCAATTTGAAAAGCAATTTTTTGAGCCCTTGACTTTTGTTATGAATACTCAAATTATGGCTTTTCTTTCAAACTGTCTTAGCTTAAGGAGATTCATTTATAGTGAATAGTTATTTGGAGATTTCGGTTTTCTTTAGGGGGCTTGGTCCATAAGTTTGCAATATGAAATTGGCATAGAAGTGGAAAAAAGGAAGTATGTCTTTGGGGCTAAAATAGGCGTAGACTTTTTTCCCTATCATGGACGAAGCGTAATCCGAGAGGCTCAGTTCTCCTCTTTGTATCATGTTTTTTGAAGATTCTCGGTCGCTGGGGAAGTGAAGGCTCTTGACACCGACAGCGTATCTATCTGAATTCTGTATCTTCTCACCCAATGCATCTTGATAGCTTGCATAAAGAATATCCGCTCCGCATTCTGTGGGTAACCAGAAGTGGAGCCAAAGTCTAGAGTTTATGTCTAGTAGCTTTAGTTTTCCATCTGTTGGGTCCTTCTTAAAATCAGCACTCATAATTCCTGTATATTTCATGTGTTGGAGCAGTTTGTTTATTTCTCCTGTTTCTTGTGTGAGATCAGATAGGGGTATGCTATGACATAGTGTGGTGTTTCCAAAGTTTAAGGGCCAGATTCTTATGGCTTGTCTTGCGAAAAGAACCGATGGACGATTCTCTTGATCGTAATAGCCTTCTAACTGGTACAAGTTGGTGGCGTCACCTGGGATGATTTCTTGAAACAGAACGTCGACTTGTGCAGACGAAAGTAATCGGTAATAGTTTATGAGTTCTTCACGCGAATTGGCAACAAAGCCTTTTTTGTCAAAACCAAATGCTTTGTTGAAAAGATGCGTCATTGAAGGTTTTACAAATATCGGATAAGAAATTTTTGAAGATAGCTCAACCGTGTCAGCTATATTTTTTGGAAAAAAAGTAGTAGGATGTTGAACGCTGTTTTTCTTCAGCGTCTGGTAAAACAATTTCTTGTTAACAAGTGTTTCAATGGTGTTTTTTTGGCCTACTACAAAGTGAAAGTCGTCGGGAATTTCCTCTTTGATCCTGGAAAGACATAAAGCCAAATCGTCAGTTCCCGGGTAAACTACGAGCCGTTTGCTTGTGGCACGAGCTGCCCTTTTGAGTATCTTAATTAAAACATAGTAATCCCAAGGCATGGCATTGATGATTTTTTTCTTGCAATATTTGCTTGATAAAGCGAAATCTTGTTGTTTGTCTGTGACTATGTATACGGCAATGCCTTTTTTTCCTAGAATTCTAGCTGCCCATAATCCTCCCAAGTCGCCACCCAGTATCAGCGCCGGATTTTTAATTTCTCGATCGAATGGCATAATTTTCCATTTCCTTTTTTCTTTGATAAGGTTTGTTTCAAAGATTGGAATTATTCACTTCCAGGATGTATTGGCTGTAGCTTTTCTGTCCGGACTTGGTCTGTAGAATTATCTTTAAGCACCTTATAACTGTTGAGCGGTATTAATCCGTAGCACAATTTAGTATTGATTATAGTTGATGTAAGATTATATTGACTTCAACAAAAAAAGCGGAATCGGTCGCAATCACGTCATTTCAAAAGTAGCCATAATTCAAAAAAACAGGTGACTTGGTCCAGTATAAAATGGGAAATAAGATGACGGCGGTAAAATCTTTAGAAAAAGAAGTGATACAATGAATAATTCTCATATTTATGGGATTATTTCGCAACCGTTGTATTTTAGGTAGCCAAAATCGTGCAGACTTATTTTTTTCTGACGAATTAAGCTTTGAATCCTTGGTATCTCAGCTTTAATTGTCTCGATGAGCTGCTCGACTGTGTAGCAGACTTTCTGGTAAGCATCATTATCCCACCTCTTAACTATATTAGTGTAGAGACATCGACCACCGCAGACCTTAAGAAGTGTGCAGTCAACGCATGGCTTTTGGTCCACAAAAATTTTAGGCATCTGCAAGGGATTTGCATCTTTTATGTTTCCAAGATAGTATTTTTTCATGCCCCACATGGTTGGGCAAGGCACAATGTACCCGTCTGTTTGGATAGCATAGTTAGTCCAGCCGCCTCCGCACCGCATAAGACAATTCTTCTCGTCATTAAGAAGCGAATCAGCAATGCCTAGCAGCGGGTAAATCTTTAGCACAACTCCTTCTTTTTCCATTTTGTCAACCCAAAACTGGGCAAGACGCTTAACTCCTGGAATGTAGCTAGTTTTTGTCCATTGTTCAAATTTTCGTCTTTGGAAATCGTTACCCCAGAATCCAGCGTTAAGTTGCCAATGGATGGAGGTAAACGAGAATTCTTCGTTGTTTAGGAGCCATTTTACCTGTTTTTCTATGTCAGTTTGCTCCATTACAGTCATGCGGGCAATTAATTCTCCTTCGAAACCGTTTTTCTTTACGAGTTTCAGATTGTCTATTAATTTTTGGAATGTGCCTTTGCCACGGTAATAGTCAGTTAACGTTTCTTCGCCATCAATTGATACAAGGATTGTGTGGAAACGGTTGACGTATTTTGGCTCTATCTTGTCAAGAAGTAATCCGTTTGTTTGGATCATGAAATGTTTGGGTTTAACTTTATTCATTATTTCTCTTAATTTATCTGCTTGAAGCAAAGGTTCTCCACCGTAAAAAGTCAAGACACAATCAGAATCTTTGCCACAGAAGTTATTCAGGAGCTCTACATTATAGTTGAGCTTGCGTGGTAAGTTGTAATCAACATCTATGTCGTCTCCGAATTCTTCATCAAAATCCTCTAAGCTCTCGCCAAAACAGTACTTACATTGCAGGTTGCAATCGCTTGTGAGAATCACATGGAAGAACATGTTTTAGTAGTGGATGAGTCTGGTTTAATAGTATTTTTACGTTAACTTTGAGGCTTCGTCATTATAGAGGCGTTCATTTTTCCTTTAGTTGCAATTCTGGCTATCAACGAGTAGTTTATGTTATGATATATTGTTGTTATCAGAATTTTATTTATATGAGTTATTGCAGATATTTTTTTGCTACAGGATTCTGCTCATCGGTGTAAGATTTGGCGGGTTTGTCTAAGAATCAGAAGAAAATAATTGCGATGTTGGAGATAAAACCTGATATGACCACTAAGGAAATCGCTGAGATGATTTTTGGCAGAATTGTCAAGTACAAGTCAAAAGAATATGCTTCAGTGTACCGTAGTCTGATCTCTATAGAAAAGCAGGGTTACATCCAACGCGTACAGGTTCAACTTCGCTGGCGAAAGTCCGACAAAAAGCTGAAATCAAAAACTGTTGTCCAATAATAGACCTTTTAAATCCATTATTTAATTCTATATGAGCGCTACCTTTTCTCTTTGATTCAATAATATTTTTCTGCTAATTCCCGCGCTTTCTTATCCTCAGTGCTCTCTTGAGTTTCTCCAGTTGAGTCTTCGTTTTTGTCATCGGCTTTGTTTCTTTTTTGTTTTTTTGCATTTTCTTTTTCAACGATTTTCTTTGCCTTCTCAACGTAACTGCCAAGCTCTCTATCCTTCATCGTCTTCTCTGGCAGTGTCTCAGGTGCGTAAATCAAAGGTAGAACGGCGATAAATAGGAAGAAACTCGCTATAGAAAACGCTGAAGCCGGGTTTTCTCCAATAATCTTAGCTGAAGGTCCCATTAATATAGGTACAAAACCAGCTAAGAGATAGGGTAATCCTCCTAAAACATAGTATTTTTCCCTTTGAAAGCCTTCCGAAAGATCTCCCCATAGTGTCATGAAAAACACAGCTGCAAACATTCCCCAAGCTGCACCATCTAAGCCTATATAAATGTAATGTGAAATGGCGTTGCTAGAGAATAAGCTAAGTATTGCATACTCTATGCCAAATAAAATAAAGCCTGTTATGACGACTCGCTTTCTGCCAATACGATCTGCTAATGTTCCGCCAACGATTGCAAAGATGCCTGAAATTGCGAAGGTAATTATTCCGGCTAGAGATGCAAAATCTCCAAGTACAACTTCAGTGATTGGGGATTCAGTAAAGTTTACAAGCGAAAACATTATCCATGGTACCAAATACAGGATTAGATCGCGTCGTCCTAGGATTCGTTTATACTTTTCAGAAGGCTTTGGGGTACTTGGTTCGTATTTTGCTTTGGTTAGTGCGATAAAGAAGATGAGGCCAAGGGTTCTCCATAAAGTGAGCAATCCAGATCCGACTAAGGGTGCTGTTGTTTCACCAAGTGTTAGTATATAGCTCCATGTTAGGACGCCAATTAGGACACTAAATCCTGTCGTGAACCAAATGATTCCGCCTAGCATACCTCGTTTTGCTATGCGTGTTGAATTGGCGAAGAAGGATAGGGTAGATGGTAATCCTATTCCGACTGATGCGCCTAAGAGTATAAACAGTATCAAATTTGTGAATATGTTATTGTTTGGAATAGTTGATAAGGTGGCTGTCATGATTGCTCCAAAAAGAATCCATAGAGCGAGACCATTTTTTCTTGCTCGCGGCAAGAGCCATGCTCCAAGGATAGCGGTTGAAGCTATTGTGGCGAAGAAAGCTCCGTATAATGAGATTCTTGTGAAATATGTCAGGTTGTTTAGTGGGTCGGTGAACAGGAAAAAAATTAGGGTGTACCAGATGAGGCTGTTGGCTACTATTATTAATGCGGGCGCGAATTCTCGCCATTCGATTCCTTTAGGGATGTTCATTAGACCTGCCTATTTGTATCTGGTCCATTGATGATTAATCGGGTTTAGCATATAACGTTTATTAATTTAACATACTGTATTTCTGTTCTACAGAAAATTTTAAGTAGTAGTTATGTTCTACACATCTACTTGAGGAAAGAAAGGTGAAGGCAAAAAAAACCATTCCAGTGCGGACTCTACCTCCATAAGTACTACAAATCCTCTAACATGGAAGATACCCACAGTTCAAGTTGATTTCGTAATAATACCTTGCCATGTAGTACATACAATAAGCAAATTGCCTGTGTGGAAAAATCTTCCATCTCTTTTTTTAGTTTTTTGACAGATTCTGTTTCAAAGACTGTTTCAACTAATTTTTCTGCATCTTTCTTTGTCATTTTTGGTTTTGCTAAAATTTCATCGATTTGTTTTTTTGTGTTGGAATTTTGCATTGCGATAATTATTGGGATGGGTAGGCGATCGATGTTTACTTTTTGCCGCAGCTCTTCTGCTTCAAAGACGTCGATAAATTCCTCCCTTAAAGTGGTTAGGATGCCTAGTATTCTGCCGTATTGGCCGAGTGCTTCTATTTGCTCTTTTGTTCCTCCGCCAAAAATGGCTCCGAGACTCATGTCAGCTTCGATGCTGGCAGCTTTCTTTTTAACAAAATCCAGATATTGCTCTGGTTTGGCTTGGACTTTTCCTTTCAATCCCAGTTCTAATGCGTGTGCGTTGCCTACTTCAAACAAGTTTGTTTTCAGAATATCTATGGTTTTTTGTATTTTGTTTGGTGCAATTTCGGCAGCTGATTTAACTAGAAGTGTGAAACCCTGCATTAGAAATGCGTTTCCCAAAAGAAGTGTTAACTCCTGACCATATTTGCCGTAGACAGTTGGTTGATTGTTTTTTGTTTCTGATTGGTCTATTATGTCGTCGTGTAAATCAAAGGCTGCTGCAACCATGGCTATGCTGGCTTGAATTGGTACGGAGTCATCTGGGTTTCCGCCTGCAGCTTCACATGCTAGAGAAAAAAGGCCTGCATGAGTGAAATCGTGCCAGTTGGCTATATAGTGTTTCAGTGCTTCTCGGAGTTTGGGGTAATCCATGTTTACATTACTAATCGATAACTTTGCGTATTCGAGTCCTTTGTTGCCCCTTAACGCCAGGTCAGCCATTAAGCTTTTAGTGTTTTCGGATGGCATGCTGTACCATTATATATTCTGTTATTTAAAAGACTGATTATTCAAATCCTAAATGAAGGCGCTGTGAGAATGGTTGTTTGGTTTTTTGGTTTGTTGGGGATGAGCGTAACTCTTAATAGTTTACTGAAGCATTCAACAGTTTTATGAGCAGCCTGAAGCAAATCGAAGAGAAATGGCGAACCAAATGGGCAGAAGCCCACTTGTTTGAAGCAGATCCAGATCCAAACCGGAAGAAAATTTTTGTTACTTTTCCGTATCCCTACATGAATGGGCCGCTCCATGTAGGTCACGCTTTTTCTGCTTCCCGTGTTGATGCTTATGCTCGGTTTAAGCGTATGCAAGGTTACAATGTGCTTTGGCCTTGGGGTTGGCACTGGACTGGCCAACCTATCCTTGGAGCTAGCCAGCGTGTTGCTCGAGGCGATGAAGCATTTTTGAAAATATTAAGAGAAGCCGATGGTGTGCCAGAATCTGAGCTTAAAAAATTTGTTAACCCTATCTATATGGCTCAGTATTATACTAATGAAGGGCGTCTTGCGGCTAAAGGTGTTGGTTTTTCGGTTGATTGGCGCCGAGAATTTACTTCAGTTTTGCCAACTTACCAAAAATTTATTGAATGGCAGTATAAAAATCTTAGAGAAAAGGGCTATGTTACGCGTGGGACTCATCCTGTGGTTTGGTGTCCCAAAGACCAAAGTCCAACTGGTGACCATGACCGCCAAATCGGAGAGGGCATTACCCCTGAAGAATACACTCTTATTAAGTACAAGCTGGATGAAAAGACTTTTTTGCCTGCTGCGACTTTTCGCCCTGAAACCGTCTATGGCATAACTAACATGTGGATTAACCCTGATGCCACTTATGTTGAAGTTGATGTGAATGGCGAAAATTGGATAGTTAGTTTGGAAGCTGCTGAGAAGCTAAAAGAGCAGGAAAGAAAAGTTGAAGTGAAGCGTTCTTTTATGGGCAAAGAGCTTATTGGCAAGACTTTCCAAAACCCCGTCACGAAGCTAGAGTTTCCGATTTTGCCGGGGTGGTTTGTTGATCCCAAAACCGCGACGGGAGTTGTGTATAGTGTTCCGGCTCATGCGCCGTTTGATTGGTTGGCGTTGCGTGATCTGCAGCAAAAACCTGAGGTCCTAGCTAAGTTTGGTGTTGATCCCTCTGTTGTTTTATCAATTAAACCTGTTTCCATCATCAAAGTGGACGGGTATGGAGATTTTCCTGCAGTTGAAATTGTGGATAAGTTGGGAATTAAAGACCAGAAGGATCCTAAAGCGGAGCAAGCAACTGAAGAATTATACAAAAAAGAGTATCATGGAGGCGTCCTTAAGGCTAATTGTGGACAGTACGCTGGAAAAACAATTCGGAAAGCAAAAGATATCTTGATTGCAGATTTTAGCAAGCTTGGTGTTGCAGAAAAAATGTATGATCTGCGTGAACCTGTGGTGTGTCGGTGTATGACGCAATGCCTTGTAAAGGTTCTCTCTGATCAATGGTTCCTAAATTATTCGGATGTAGCTTGGAAAGAGCAAGCTCACGCGGTGATAGCGCAAATGACATTTTACCCCGACTCAGCTAGACCTTGGTTTAACACTGTGATTGATTGGTTGCGGGAGTGGGCTTGTGCTCGGACGACAGGTTTTGGGACACCATTGCCGTGGGGTAAGGGCTGGATTATTGAAACTCTTAGCGACTCCACCGTTTACATGGCGTTTTATACCATAAGCAAGCACATAAATCAAAACGGCATCAAACCTGAAGCTTTAACGCCTGAAGTTTTTGATTACATTTTTTATGGCAAAGGAAACAAAGCTGAAGTATCGAACGCGGTTGGGTTGTCTGTGGATTTGTTGGATTCGATGCGATCTGAGTTTCTTTATTGGTATCCTTTTGATTTGCGTAACTCAGCCAAAGAGCTTGTGCCCAACCACCTATCGTTTTGTATTTTTCATCACGCTGCGTTGTTTCCGCCGGAACATTGGCCCAAAGCAATTGGCGTTAACGGCATGCTTATGATTGAAGGGCAAGGTATGCATAAGAGCAAAGGCAACTTTGTAACGCTGAAGGGTGCCGTTGAAGAGTATGGAGCTGACGCTACACGTTGTGCTTTGCTTCTGGGTGCGGAGGGCATGGATGACCCGGATTGGAGAGCGGAAAACGTTAGAGACCTGAAAACAAAGTTTGAAAGTTTAACGGGTTTTGCCAGTGAAATCTTTTCTTCCGCTCAAAATGATGAGGTAACTGCGCTTGAACGGTGGCTGCAAAGTAGATTCCAATACCGTATAAAAGAAGTAACTGCAGCTCTTGATGAACTTAAGACTCGTACGGGGTTGCAGGTGGCGTTGTTTGAGGTTTGGAATGATTTACGTTGGTACATGCAGCGGAAAGGTGCTGCTGATGCTCGAGTTTTGGGTGAAACGGTTAAGGTTTGGCTTAAAATGCTTGCGCCTTTTTCGCCTTTTATGTGTGAAGAGCTGTGGAGTCAAGCTGGTGAAGAAGGTTTTATCAGTGTAGCGGCTTGGCCGAGATTTGATGCAGATAAATTGGATTTGGCGGCGGAGGAGCAGGAGAACCTTGTAATTGATGTCATGGCTGATACCCAAAATATCTTGAAAGCGATGAAGATATCTCCCAAACGGATCTGTTACTACACTGCAGCGCCATGGAAATGGAAAATTTGCCTAAAAGTTTTGGAGAAAACTCTTGCCGGCGGGGCAAACATTGGTTTATTGATGAAGGAGTTTGCATCTGACTCAGACCTAAGAAGCCGCATGAAAGAAATTTCAGGTATGGTTCCACGAATAATCAAAGCTTTAACTAAGGTTTCAGGGGAAAGAAAAGCCAACATGCTAAATGTAGCAGTCGCAGATGAAAAAGCAATCTTGAAAGGTGCAGCTGTTTTTCTTAGGGAGCGATTCAAATCTGAAACTTCAGTTTACAGCGAAGAAGATCAACAGCGTTTTGACCCTAAAAACCGAGCATCCATGGCCCTGCCTTATCAACCAGCAATTTACATTGAATAGCTATCTGGGCAGATTTTTTTCTAGCGTATCCCTATTCTTAGCCCACTGAATTTACAGTTGAGGAGTCTGAAGTTAGCGTTGGTTTCTGGAAAATCTGTTTGTCTGCTAGAACAACAACACTTAAAAAATTCTTGTTGTTCTTCTTCCGACTTTCCCATGCACAAATACCGCTAACGTTTAAAGCCTAAACCTTATTTAATCTATGAACCGAACCAAAACAAGATCAAACCCAATTGGGGCCGTCGGCTAGTTTGGTCCAGGCTTGTAGCCTCGGGCGCTATAGACCCCGGTTCAAATCCGGGCGGCCCCACCAAGGCATCTTTATTTTTGTATGAATTAATGTTATTTAGCATAAATACTGTTGAATTTCTGTTGATTAGGTGTTTTAAGTGGTTTTCAAAGGTTTTTGATAGATTGAAGCCTAACTCTTTGGACTTTGACCCTATTTCCTCATCGAAATACAACACAACATTGCCTTTTTGTGTCATTAAATTCGCACCCGAGGGCGACTAGGGAAAACATAGTAATAATTTTGTTCATGCAAACTAGTAAAATTTGCTTTCTAATGAAAATATGTTTGGTGACTGAGATAGAAAGATTATACTTACCATTTCCCAGTCTTTTAAAAAAGAGCAAAATTATCCAACTATAGCATAAAGCCACAGCTAACATTTTTTACTCGTTTCTTACATAACGCTTATCCGCTACTACACAGAAAACTAGCCACAACCAATACAGGAGAGAAACGAATGGGCAGTACAGAAACTGTTGAGCAGATTCAACTCCGAGCATTCTTAAGACTAGTAAGTGAACTACAATCAAAAGGCAAAATTACAGGAAAGCAATTCCGAGAGTACCGCGAATTATGGATAAATCAACTACCGAATGATCGAGATGTTACAGTGTGGAATCTTAAGCAACTTCTAAACGAAACAAAATCTACATTGCCAAAAAATCAATCTGATGAAACGAAAAAAAAGCTAACTCGACAAAAACTTTAGAAAACAATTGCACGATCAATCGTTTTATTACTCATAATTATTCTTCACTTTCTTTAAACATTTATAAGGCTAGGTAATAAACGAAAAATGACTAAAATTTTTTTAGTAAATCCATTTTTTAGGTGTCGATATTTCGAGAAGTTACCTGATAAACAGATTAAGCGTGTCTCAAAGACAAGGATACTAACTGTATGTGCCCCAAATGTTAAGCGAAATAGAAAATCCTGTTTTTTGGTGCCATCTCAAAGATGAAAATGATGGATCTCCTGAAAAAGAAAATCATTTTGGACTATTTGACTCTCAGGACAATCCTAAGGATGCCTCAATCGCTTTCAGTACATTTACTTCCAATCCCTAACGGTTTTTCCTGTATTCGTGGACGAGCGCTCATTTTTTCATGTTTACTTCTAATTTTATTAAATTGGCGGAACAGAGATGCCAAGATATCATTTGTAAACTAACTCCATATTTGTTTTTCATCACATGAGAACCATGGAGCTGTCTGTTTGTGGAATCGTTGACATGTAGAGTATGAACGATTGAATTGTGGGCACTTGCCACATCTATTTGAGTCCTGACTTCTTTGATTTTCCATGTTGTTACCTACAGAAAAAAATGTTGGATTGCTTATAATGCCTTATTTCTAAAAACGCAATATTACCACTATCACCCGATAGCCGAATAAACAGAAATAAGTGTTCTGCTTCTTTCTGCTTAGAGAAATCTTCTGGCAGCGGATCCGCCAAGGATGCCTTTGGTAATAGGTTAAGATTTAGCGGTTTCTGGCTTTTTCATAAGCGTTTGCGACAGCTTGGTTTGTTAAAACACCAACCACCTTAAGAGGCTCCTCTTTAGCAACTACAGGAACTAAATCCATCTTTTCCCTAATCATTATTTTGTTTGCCTCAAGGATCGATTCATCTTGATGAACTGAAATCTGTTTAAGGGGCATTTTTTCAACGCTAAGAACACTACGTTGTTCGGGTGTGACCTTCATCAATTCTCCCCATGTAATTACTCCTTGAAATATGCCCTCCTTTTCTACCAGTGCATCGTGATAACGGTTTTTGAACATCACTTCCAAAGCTTCGGATAGGCTTTGCTGGGGATTTACTGAGCCGATTTCTGACTGCATAACATCTTTAACTCTTACGCCTGCCAGAGCGGTGGAAACAATTGTTTGTTCACCTTCTTCGCTGGCGCCGATGTAAACAAAGATACCGACTAGAATAAGCAAAAAGTAGCTTGGGAAGATAAAGCCTACAATAACCATGCCGATACCTAAGATTCTGCCTATGTAGACTGCGTATCTTGTTGCGTCCGAGAATTTCATTCGTTCAGCAAGCAGTGCTCTGAAAACTCTTCCCCCGTCCATTGGGAAAGCTGGTATTAGGTTAAAGACTCCGAGAAGCAAGTTAAGGGAAGCAAGGTCGATAGCAAAGTTTCCTGTTATTGTTGTAAATACACTGATGTTGAATAGCTGTGGATAAATAACCAAAGCTGCGGCAAGTAAAACAAAGCCCAAGACAATGCTGGTAAGTGGTCCCGCAATTGCCATCCGCCATTCTTGTGATGGGTTTTCGGGGATTTCTTCAATTTCTGAGACCCCGCCGATTGGATATAGAATTATTTTCCGAACCTTAATTCCATAGTGTCTTGCAACCACTGAATGGGCAAGCTCGTGAAAAACTACAAAGACAAACAGAAAAAGCACGATAAAAAAAGTGTAATATTGCTGTGTTGGAAGAGATAGGACAAACACTGCTGCAATTAGCAGTATGAAAGTAAGGTGTAGTTCTATAGGTATTCCCCATATGGAGCCTATCTTGAAGGAATATTTCATGAGTTAAAGGGAATACTGTAGGCTTTTTAAATTTTCGATTAAACTCATGGTGTATTCTATCCATGGTACAATATAGATATATAATTGGCTGAAGGTAAATTATTGGGAATACTTTTGTCTGAATTTTTATGGAGCAAACCTGTTTTAAGTTTATATCGAGAGAATAATGAGCAACCAGAAACCGAAGCTTTTGCAGTAATTAAGGCTAAGAAGCTGATTATTTCAAAATTGGAAAATGGAGGATTCAGCGGTAAGATTGAAGATTTCTTCAGTTTGATGGGGAATTTGGACAAGGTTCAACCCGCCAAGAAGTATGTTGTCTGCTGGTTTGATGATTCGGTTGAAGATTTTCATGCTGCGTTTAGGCGTCTATCAGGAGTAACCTTTCCCACTGAATTAAAATATGCAACCGACAACCGAAACAAACGAACCTACAACGCAACTTTCGAAGCTAAACATGCGAAACTAAAATAGCCACAACAAACCACTTTGTTTTCAGCCTAAATCAACATCTTAACACTTATTTCTTCTGGATTATGCTGTGACTTTAACCTTGAATTTTGCAATTTTTTTAAACTCACTCTTAAATATAACTGCTTAAACTACATTGGTAAGGTCGGAATCATGGTGGAGCAAAAGTTAAAGGTAACTTTGCTTACAGGTCGCACGATTGAGCAAGGCGTTGGCAAGGAAAAAGGCAAAGCTTCTAAAGAATACTTTAATGCCTGTTCAATGTGCTACATGGATGCAGACGACATGAAGAATCTTGGCGTCAAGAATAACACTAACATTTTGGTAACAACCCCTGATGGCTCAGTTGTTCTAAGAGCAGTTAAATACCCCCGTTCCGCAACTCCAGGGTTGATTTACATTCCTTACGGTCCTTGGGCAAACGCTATTTGCAGCAACAAGACCACAAGCATAGGTATGCCGTCGTTTAAGGGCACTCCCGCTGAAGTGCAACCTGCTCCAGCCGAAAAAGTTCTCACAATGGAAGAACTTCTAAAAAGTGAATTTGGAAGATAGAAAAATGTCAATCATTAAATCTGTAACCTGTCCAATCTGTGGCTGTCTCTGCGACGACATTGAATTGACAGTGGAAAAAAATGAAGTTGTTAAAGTTAGAAACGGCTGCGCAATATGTGAATCTAAATTCATCGGGTATAAGGGTCATCATCGTGTAAAGACGCCGCTCATGCGGAAAGATGGCAAACTGGTTCCCGTTTCTATGGATGAAGCTGTCCATGCCACCGCAGAAATTCTTGCGAACGCTAATTATCCCATTCTTTATGGTTGGAGTTCAACCAGCTCTGAAGCTCAACGTGTCGGTGTTGAGTTAACAGAAGAAGTCGGAGGAATTATGGATAACACCGCTGTAGTTTGTCATGGACCCTCTATTCTTGGTGTTCAAGAGGTTGGCATTCCAACTTGTACATTGGGGCAGATTAGGCATCGCGCAGATTTGATTATTTACTGGGGCTGTGACCCATGGAGTGCGCACCCAAGGCACCTAGAACGATACACTAGCTTCACGGAGGGTCGTTTCGAGAATAGCGAATGGAAAGCGTTCATGCAGAAACTCAAAGCTCAGGCGGGTCAAAAGAAACTTGAAAGCGCAGCCAGAATAGAAATAGGTTCCACGCATCCAAAACCCCAAACTTGCACTGTACCCGGAATGCCTCAATCTATGAATAAAAGTGGACGTAAACTCATTGTTGTCGATGTAAGGAAAACCATGTCTGCTGAAATGGCGGATTACTTCATTCAAGTTCAACCAAACAAAGACTACGAGCTGATGCAGGCGTTGCGTGTTCTGGTTAATGATGGTGAACTTGACGTAGATAGCGTTGCAGGTGTTCCAGTTGAATACCTAAAAGACGTTGCAGATGCATTGGTCAACTGTGAGTTTGGCGTAATCTTCTTTGGGATGGGTTTGACTCAAACTGCCGGTAAATTCCGTAATATCGAAATCGCAATTCAACTAGTTCGGGACCTCAACTCGCGCACAAAATTCACAATCATGCCCATGAGAGGGCACTTTAACGTCACTGGCGCTAACGTAGTTTCTGCTTGGCAAAGCGGCTACCCATACGGCGTTGACTTTTCTCTGGGTTACCCACGATACAATCCGGGTGAAACAACATGCATGGATGTTCTTCTGCGAGAAGAAAACGATGCGTCTCTAGTTATTGCATCGGACCCTGGGGCGAACTTCCCAAAGAAAGCCGTTGAGAACATGATTAAACATCCACTCATTGTCATCGACCCACACATGAACGCAACTTCAATGTTAGCTGACATAGTGTTTCCATCTGCGTTTGTCGGTATAGAAGTTGAAGGTACTGCATACCGTATGGATCATGTTCCCCTTCCGTTAAAGAAAGTAGTTGAACCGCCCAAGGGCGTCTTGTCTGATGAGGAAATTCTTACAAAAATCCTTGAAGAAGTCAAAGTAATCAAATCATCATCCAAAAAGTCAACTAAAAAGGTTGAAGCTTAAAAATGACTGAAGTAATCATAAAAAACGGTTTCGTTTTCGATCCTATAAATGGGGTTAAAGGCGAAAATATGGATATATCCATCAAAAATGGAAAAATCGTTCAAAAAGTAACTCACAACGCTAAAGTGATTGATGCAACCGGCTTGACAGTAATGCCCGGAGGCGTCGACATCCACACTCACATTGCAGGCGGAGAAGTTAACACTGGTAGAATGATACGACCCGAAGATCATGTTAAAGATACAGTGAGCAAAACAGCAATGACTCGTTCAGGAACCGGCTATTCCATCCCTTCCACTTTTGTTACTGGGTACCGCTACTCACAGATGGGTTACACAACTGTTATGAACCCATCAATGGCTCCTCTGGAAGCAAAACACACCCATGAAGAACTAAATGACATACCCCTCGTAGACAAAGCTACTTATCCATTAGTTGGTGACTGGTGGTTTGTCCTTGAATACCTCAGAAAAGGTGACCTGGAAGAGTGTGCTCGTCATGTCGCATGGATGATGGATATTACCAAAGGCTACGCCATAAAAATTGTCAACCCAGGCGGATTAGAATCCTGGGGTTTTGGACGCAACGTCCACAGTATAGACGACCAGGTTCCTAACTTCTGCATAACTCCCAGAGAAATAATGGTTGGGTTAGCTAAAGTTAACGAAATGCTCAACTTGCCACACTCTATTCATCTGCATACTAACAACCTGGGATTACCTGGTAACTATTCAACCACATTGGAAACCATGAAGGCACTTGAAAAAGTCCCCTACAACGGGAAACCAGTTGCGCACATCACTCATTTACAATTCAGCAGCTTCGGCGGAGACGGTTGGGGCAACTTCAAATCAGCGGCAGAAGAAATATCAAGTTACATTAACGCACACAACCACTTGACCTTTGACATGGGGCAAATTATATTCACCGACACCACGACTATGACTGCTGATGGCCCCTTCGAGTTTACGCTTTACCAGCTAAGTGGTCACAAATGGGTAAACAGCGACGTAGAAACTGAAACCAGCGGCGGCATTATCCCATTCCAGTACAAGAAAAACAATGCGGTTAACGCCACACAGTGGTCAATTGGTTTGGAACTTGCATTGCTAATTAAGGACCCGTGGAAAATGATGATGACAACCGATCACCCCAATGCAGGTCCCTTCTTTAGTTACCCAAGAATCCTTGCGTGGCTAACGAGCAAAAATGCACGAATGGCAACACTCAAAAATTGCAACAAGAAAGCCCAGAAAAAGAGCTTGTTGCCCTCCATCGACAGAGAAATCACACTATACGAACTTGCAATCATGACCCGTGCCGCGCAAGCCAAGGCGTTAGGCCTCAAACACAAAGGACACCTAGGTGTTGGCGCGGATGCTGATGTTGCTATCTTTAATATTAACCCTGAAACAACAGACATAGCCCGCAAATACAAGACAGCCCGCAAAGCCTTCAAGAATGCAGCATACACAATAAAAGACGGCCAAATCGTTGTTAAAGACGGCGAAGTGGTAGGGCACGCAGACGGAAGAACCATGTGGCTCAACGTTAAAACAGCTGAGCCTTGCAGAATTGACGAGGAGATGAAAAGCAAATTCCATCAGTATTGGACAGTTGACTACGATAATTATCCAGTATCAGACCACTATGTCAAGGTTAAGGACCCCATAACTATCAAAGCGAGCGTCTAGAAATGATAGTCCTCTCTCCACTTAGAAAATTCACCTATCCAATCACAGCAGAATGCATAAACCCCGATGTTTTCCAGGGCAAAGAAATCTCAGAAATAGCTAAATTGCCAGTATTTGAAGGAAACAAACCAAAAACACTTAGCGACCTTTTCAAAGTTGAAAAAGACAATTTGGACACCCCGACAATAACAATTAATGGAGACGTAAGCGAAGTCCGCAGAATAGGCATTGGTATGAAAAAGGGTGAGATAATTATCAACGGAAACGTTGGTATGCATCTTGGCGAGAAGATGATGGGTGAAAAAATTACTGTTAACGGGAACGCTAGTCAATGGGCAGGTTGCTCAATGAAGAAAGGCACCATTGAAATTCACGGTAACGCAGGTGACTACTTAGCTTCACCGTACCGAGGCAGTACCGATGGTATGAAGGGCGGCAAAATCGTTGTCGACGGTGATGTTGGTGCTGATTCAGGCTGTTACCTGCAAGGCGGATTAATCAAAATAAAAGGCAACAATACAGGTCAATTTCTCGGCTTCCATATGAGCAAAGGAACAATTCACGTTGAAAAAAACGCTTCTACAAGGTTGGGCGCAAACATGACTGGCGGAAAAATTATTGTTTCAGGCACTTTGGAAGAATTAATGCCGAGCTTCACAATCGACACAGTAAAAGCTAAAGTTAAAGTCGACGAAACCGAATCTGCAGCTGGACCCTTCTACGTTTTTTTGGGCGATCTTGCCGAGAAAGGCACCGGAAAAATTTTTGCTTCCAAAGCCAATAATCCGCAGTTAAAATCATATGAAAAATACCTTTGAATCTGCTTGTTTTTCAAGCTAAAGCCCTATATTTTAACTTCCAATAATTTAAGATAGTAACAGGTGTCATCGATGGTGCGTCAAGTTTACATAGAAAAGATCGACTTATCAACAGGCAAAAAGAACAAAATTGTCGACTACATTGCGGAAGAAATGCCTCTGCAACTTTTTGTCAACTCAACTTTTTGGGCAACTATTTTGTGTACTCCAACTAACCTTAAAGAACTTGCTGTAGGGCACTTGCTGAGCGAAGGCATCATAAAATCAATCCAGGAAATAGAGGAAATAATCCTTAAAGAAAAAGAAAACACTTGTGTCGTTAAACTCGATCAAAACATCAATGTTGAGAGTCGAATAAGCATTTCGAGACTCCACACACGCGTTATTGCATCTGCATGCGGCAGTGCCTCACCTTATCAATATAAAGGCAAAACACCGTTTGTTGACTCCAAATTGAAGGTTAAAGCGCAAGTTATTTTTGACAGCGTTAATCAGCTTAACTTCAAAGCTGAAGGCTTTAGGCAAACCGGCGGTTTACATGTAGCGGCAATCTACAAGGCTGACGGCTCAATGTTAGCGTTGGCGGAAGACGTTGGCAGACACAACGCTGTGGACAAAGTAATCGGAATGACCGCTTTGGATAAGGTTGATTTTGCTGAATGCTTTTTGACTTTATCTGGACGCATGTCTGGTGATGTAGCTTTCAAAGCTGCAAAAGTTGGTTTACCAATAATTGCTTCTTTAGCGGCATCGCTTTCTTCAGGAATTGTAACGGCTAAAGAATCAAACGTTACTTTAGCAGGTTTTGTACGTGGAAAACGCCTAAATGTCTACACATCGCCCGAACGGATAATTATTTGATTTGTTTTTGGCACCATGACGCGTCGGATTTAGCTCTTTCTCCAAGAATGTAACAGTAGTTTTGATCGTAAATTTTTGCTTCTGCTTTGTAGTTTTTTGCGGCTTTCAAAAAGGCCTCTTTATTTTGTTGCGTTGATGCTGGCAGGTTTTTTGCTTGGTGCTCACGACTTAAAGCAGCCCAAAAATGAAGCTTCTTTCTCTCCAATCTGTCTGCGTAACTCGCAAACACTTCTGCTGACTCAAAAAATTCTTTTTTGCCTCTTTTCTTGGAAGCTTCCAATAGTTGTGGAATCATTTCCAGAGGGGGCTCTCCTATGTTTAACCGCAAGTTTGCAGCCATTGAACCTTGTCCTTGGCGAGGTTGTAGCAGATTTAAGTCTTGCTGAGAATTAACATTAACAAAGCTTTTCAATTCAGGATCCAACATTTTGATATCTCCAAGCGGAGAAACGAACAATGTTCTTAGTGTACCTCTGATGATGTCGTCGGGGTGCGAGCGTTCTAAATGGCAGAGCAAATCGGTGATGCTAAAGCAGACTTTTCTGGAAAGAATCATCAGTAACGTTTCAAGTCTGCCGTTTGGCCACATGGGAACAGCAACATATGAATCTTCTATTTTGGTGAAGAGGTATTCAGCTACTCTTTGGCTGAGCATAGGCACATCGGCGGGAACCGTTAGATAATAATCTGCTTCGACAGTTTTTAGTCCAGTATAAATCGCAACCAACGGTCCGCTTAAACCATTGATTTTCAGATCCGTAACTAAACCTACCTTTGGAGCATCAAAAGCTGCCAAAACCTTACCATATTCTGTTTTGCGTGCCTCTTCATTTACAACAACAATGACCTCATCTACAACCTGACTTACGCTTTCTACAGCAAGAACCAGAAGAGGTTTTCCCCGTAACTCAGCAAGTGCTTTATCTTGCCATTTACCGTTTGGTGTCTGAAACCTTTGTCCTTTTCCTCCGGCAAGAATGATTGCAGCTCGCTTAATCATTTAACAACCTTGCATAGGTAAACCACCGCGGTTTATCTAATTTACTTGACTAAGTTACCTTTCATTTGTCGTTAAAAGTTTTTTGACCAACTCGAGAAGCTGGGCGCTTTCATCAGGCAAATTTATGAAAGGGATGCTGCTTGTTTTTGGCTTATTTTTTGCAATCAACCCAGTTATCGCCAAGATTGGAGGAACGCTGTTGCTGAGCGTTTTTTCTAGGTCCTCGTTTGTCTTAGCTGTAATAATTTTTGTTATATCTGGCCGTTTAGAAATGTAACCGTGAAAACCCTCAATGAAGATAACGTCAATTAGTTCATTCTCTAAATGTTTTATTACCTTATCCAAATTTTCAAGGGAAGCTTTAGTTTTTTCTATAATCGCAATTTCGTCAGGTGAAATAGCGACAGTAATCTTGCTGCCTGCTTTGCTGAAGCGCCATGTGTTTGTGCCTTCCCTATCGATAGTGAAGTTTTCTCGGTGAATATGTTTGATTGCGCCAACTTTGTAACCCATTTCCGTTAGACTGGAAATTAAGAATTCTACTGTTGTGGTTTTTCCTGAACCGCTTATCCCCACTGCAGCGATTAACACAACCATTCAGATGTTCCCTCGTTTGAACTATCAAAGGCGATTTAATAAATGCCTCGATAATTGGCTAACCAGATTTTTTTAAAAGAGGCATAAAACTAGAACTATTCTTATTTGCCTTTTATGTAAGTAACGTTGAAGCTTGAGCCTTCGGAGCTGAGCTCTGAAATAATTGTCAATTGTGCTGCTAGCTGATTGGTCATTGCTATTTTTGAAGACGTGAAATTACCAATTGGTCCGACAGTATTGTTTAGATTGACAAAGCAATTGCTAAAAGTAATGGTTCCAAAGTTTGCAAGGGTGCTGGTTTGGTTTCTTACGGTTGGTCTTTCAATTATCCATTCCCCTGAGGATTGGATAGAATTGTATGCAATATTCTTGCTGAACGTTTGGTCATTTGTAAGATCCCTAAACTGAATGCTCCAAACATTTGAGGTAGAGTTAATCAACGAAATAGAAGCAAGAATCATGTCTCCAGGATTAATTTCTAAGTTGGGTATTGTTATTGAAAAATCAGGCAAAATTTCATACCACGCATAGTATGATGCTAATTGATTGGAAGCGTCATGTTCAGTTCCGACTTGAATTAAGGTTTTATCGCTTTGTCCACCTATTCCAATCCATGCAGAGGAATAACCGTTTGCAGATGACGCGTTCACTTGGGGTACTGTCCATTGCCCAGTAATTGACTCGATAGGTTGTTTTTCGTTAAATTCTTTGGTTACGATAAATCCAGACCAGCTTAAGCTTCTTATTGTTGAACTTTCGGGATCTTTACTGAAGGCTTCATTGAGAAATGAGAGAAATAATAGTGTGAACATTAACAAAACTAGCCAAACCGTCAAAAGCAGAATGAAACGTTTTTTAATCTTGTAAATTGGGCGTCGAATAATTATTTCCCTATCTCCAAAAAATTGTTCTAGTTTAAAGCCTCAAAAACTATGGTTTTATGAGGATAGCTTGGAAAATAAAGGTTTTGATGTATTGACAATTACGTTATTTTCGTTTGGCTTTTCAGAAGAATAAGCAGACTTAATTGAGAGCCCAATCTACAGGTTATTTAATGTTCAAAGTAAAGCTGATGAATAAGCGAGACTTTTTTTTTGCAACCAAATTAGCAAATACTATGGACTGGAATATGGCAAAAGCAGATTTCGAGTTTATGAAATTTTTAGAACCCGAAGGTTGCTTTGTTCTATATGAGGGTTCCAAGAAAGCAGGAATTGCCACATGCGTCAGCTATGACGAGATAGGATGGTTTGGGAACCTAATTGTTAAACAAGAATACCGAAATAGGGGTGGCGGAAGGGTTCTTGTAAATCGAGCATTGGATCATTTGATTGCTAAAGGTGTTAAAACCATTGGACTTTATGCGTACCCAAACCTTGTTGACTTTTACAGTAGTTTGGGCTTCAAGTTAGATGAGGATTTCTCTGTTCTCTACGCGCACCCTCTTGGTTTATTTAAGAGTAAACATTTGCCAACGATTGGAGAGCAGCATTTTAAATCAGTAAGCAAGGTGGATAGACAATGCTTTGGAGGCGACAGAAAAAGGCTACTTGAATCCATCTTTCTTGAACCAAACAACGTCAACTGTTATGTTTCAGAGGATAATGAAGTTCTGGGATATGTGGCATCAACAGTTAACCAATCAATGGCGTGGATTGGACCCTTAATCTGTGATGCATCACGACCTGATGTTGCTATATTGCTTGTAAAAGCGGTCTTGTCTAAACTACATGGCAAAACAGTCTATACGATAGTTCCTAAGAAAAACTTTTTTCTGTTTAATTCATTTATTAATCTTGGATTCCGTGAATCGTTTTTTGTATCAAGAATGTATTTTGGTGAAACACCTGCAGGAAATTGTATATACTTGCCAGAATCATTAGAAAGAGGATAATTTATGGAAGATTACTGTAAACTTCTCCTCGAGGATTTTTTAAAGAATTCTTTTTCAACCGTTAAAGTACTGGTTGAAAGTGCTAAAGAAGCCAAGAATCAAAAGGGTCGCCGAAAAATCACTCTATTTCGTTGTGTTAATGGTAAAAAAGTCGCTGTTCCTTTTACAGATGAACATTTCTATTTGAGGGGTTCTGTAGAGTACACTAACCCTCAAGTGACAGTTGAGGAAACTCAGGGAGTTATTGGAACCCGTTTGCTTGAAACTTGTGCAAACTACTATTTTGAACAAGGATTACATGAAACCAACGAAAGTGATGTTAAAGCGTTGACAGATCTACTAAAGGAACCTTCAGGAGAAGGTTACATAGTTGCATTTTTATTAAACACTGACGATGTGGAACCAGACCGATATTCGATGAACCCACTTAAGCAATCCCTTGTTGACAGTGGACAAAGTGCTTTTCCTGCTGCTACAGTCAAAACTGACCAACTAAAAGTCGATCAAGCATTTGTTAAGAAGTATAATGGTTCCTTAATCTCCCAAAAAGAAGCTACGCTAATAGAGGAGGGGCTAAACGACTCAAATGGTTCTTACCTTGACTTGGTTGATTTAATCAAAGATATCCAATTCATCGAGCTATCAGAATTTTTCGGCATGGATTTGTCATTATATTCTTTGAGGATGCCAATTGCAACATTGAAAACAGAAGGCGGAGAAGGTTTACTGCATCATATTATCAGTGAAAGCCACAAAGATTACTCGTCAATTGAGCAAGCCTACGCTTGTATGGGGCGCAGTATGAAAAAAAGGACAACGTTATTAACTGTGCCGCATTCCAGAAAAGGTTTTGGTTCAAAGCGGGCTGCTAGAGGAAAATTGCATTTTGATAACGGGAACTTTTTAGATGCCTCAATTAAATACAAGACAACCGCATTATACCCTAATGGGGCAGACCCCAAAGATATTGCTGTTGCCGTGTGCGAAGACAGCTTCAATGTGGACAGGAAAAAACTTTTTGAATACGATTTTAATGAGACTCCTTCCTCACCCCAATTCTTTCTTTATTCCTTGGGGTCACCTGAGGATGCAGCAATTTGGCATGGGGTTGGGGCCTTTGGAGCTTCAAAGCTTCTACAAAGTTACTCTTCCGCTCGCAACGAATGCAAGAATGGGAAATTGATAAAAGATTTGAACACAAAATACAACGTTAGGCTAAGTGGTCCCTTGCATTTTAACATGGTGGTAACTGGTATGTGGAGACATCCAGTGTTCAACAACATCGACGCAAGCATAGGCTGTGTAGGAGACCTAGCTGACTTAACACGATGGGGAATTAAAATGGAACACCTTTCAGATTTCAAGTAGGGGCAAACTTGGTAATTTGACAGCAATCGAGTATATACTGTTTAGAATACTGCGTTTGTTTAGAAAGCTCCCTTTTAACATATTGGGTATTGGAAATAGAAAGATAATATTTGCAGAGTACTTCAAAGATTTTGAAAAAATAGAAGCAGTAAAGGGAATTTTTGGCGACAAAACCCAAGAAATACTAAATACCTTAGAGGTTGAATTGAGCTGGATAATGGGATATATGTATGTGGATGGCTCAGATGGGCACCTTGTCATAAGCAAAGGCTACTTGAGCAGCGGGGATAAAACGGATATCTACTTGGATTTAATTCATGAGTTATGCCACGTCAAACAATTCATGGATGGAAAAGAACTTTTTGACCCTAAATATGAATACGTTGATCGACCCACAGAAATTGAAGCTTACCGTTACACTGTGCAAGAAGCTAGACGATTGGGTTTGAGCGATGAAAGAATTTGCCTTTACCTGAGAACTGAATGGATGGGCGAGAATGATTTTAGACGGCTAGCGAGATCTGTTAACGTCCTTATCCGCTAACACTTCACGATAAACCGTAAGCATCTTTTGAGCACAAATATCCCATGTAAAGTTATCAACAACAAACTTGCGTCCATTGACACCCATTCTCTGCCGCAAATCTCTTTCATCTAAGAGTTTTATCAATGAATCTGCTAAAGCTTCACTTTCTTCTGCCTTAACCAGCAAACCCGTTTCTCCGTTCCGGACAGCTTCTTTTACACCGCCAATATCAAAACCAACAACTGGTATACCTGATGCCTGGGCTTCAAGAAGAACAATTCCCTGCCCTTCCTGAATAGATGGCAAAACAAAAACATCCGCACAATTGTACAGAGCCGGCAATATTTTCTCGTTAACTCTCCCCATAAACATGAAGTTAGTCGTAAGTTTTGCATCTTGGATTATATTGATTAGATAGTTTTTGAGTGGTCCTACACCAGCAATTAAGAATTTTGTTTCGGGTTGGTGTTTGACAATTTTTTTTGCTGCTTCAACCAAAAAGGGTAGTCCTTTTCTTGGAATTAAATTGCCTACAAAGAGCACGCATGGTCCTTGCCCTAAGCTAAATTGTTTCTTGAGTTCTGCTTGGTTCTCCAAGGGTTTAAAGGCTTCAACGTCAACCCCGTTTGGGACAATACGAATTTTTTCTGAGTCCACATCGTAATAATGCTGGATTTTTTCAACGGAGTATTTGCTTATTGTCACAATAATTGATGCGTTTTTTGCTGTTTCTGCTTCCAATTTTGCAAGGTGATTCATGAACAGGTTTGCAATTCTGCCTCTTAGCGTTTGATAACCGTTTCTTTTTGCTTGTTCATATTCGTCAGCTAAAACTCCGTGAATGGTATGAATAAACGGCTTTTTGTTGTTGTGTTTCTTTAATGTTTTTGGGATTCCATACCCGCTTACTGCGTGGGCTTCGAAAACATCTGCTTCTATGTTTTCCACTCTTTTGGTTAGACTTCTGTTGAATGACCAGTTGTCCAATGGGAACAGTCTGTCGGTTGAATGGATTGGAGTAAAGTGAACTCCATTGAGTACAATTGGTTGCATAAAACCTGCTTTTGTGCCACTATAAACGGAAATTTCTGCTTGGGATTGCAGTCGTTTAGTCATTTCCATAATGCGCCTTTCGACTCCTCCCTCGTACAAATGAGGTGGCTGAGTGTTAACGACTGCCAATCGAAACTTTTTCATTAGACGCACTTCTCAAGCTTTAGTCTGCGTTTAAGTTTGCTTTTTTAGATATAAGTTATACCTACTGTTGACATTTTTCTTCAAATGGCATTAGATAGTTGAGACAAATTGTTAATTCAGGGGTTTGAGCTTTTTGGTTGTTTAATACGTCTACAACTATTTTTGTTATCTTTAAATTGAAAATTGATGTTGTCTCTTACCCCTTGAAAAAGTTCATTGAAGTTTTCTCTGCAGTTAGCTGAACAAAAAGCAAAGTCTTTTAGTTTATCCTCAAAAACGTATGTAAGATTGCAGTGGTTCTTTGTTAATGGTTTTTTGCAATATGTGCATTCTTGTTTTTCCAATTTTAACTCCTTCAAGCAAAGAATTTTTCCTTACAGGTGTTTATCAGATGTTCTTTTTGGTCTGCCTTAGCACGATAGAGGATTGAGCTGAATTGTTTAATTATTTTATAATGGTTATTTAATAGAAAAGCTTTACTTTTAGTTACGTTAAGTTAGAATAGGTGCATTGTATGTCTGTTCCTTTCTACATGATGCTTCGAACCAAGATCGGGGAAAATCGAAATGTTGTTCATGAAGCCCAAAAGATTGAAGGCGTCAAAGTAGCCCATTCAGTTATGGGCAATTACGATGTAATCCTCTACGCCGAGGCAAAAGATCTTGAAGACATAAGGCGCATCCGCGAGGCTATAAACGACATTAGTGCTGTAACGCAAAGCGAAACGCTTGTCCATGCCTAATTCAAGGAAAAATTTTAAAGACAAAATAACTCAATGAAAAAAACCATCAAGTATATTAACAATATTTAGGCTCCCTGCAGTTAAACAATCAGGTATTTTTTCTTTCTGCTAATTTCAGCAAATTTCCATTTTTCCAACAATCGTCAAAGTAGTTTTTTGCCAAAGATATTACTGCTGGACTATTCGTCCACAAGCCAGGAGTCTCTGCAAAATTGCCTTCTTCAAAAACAGCTAAGACAATCTCTCTTGTGTCTTTCATTCCAAATTTTACCGAAACGGAGTTAGAGATACATTTGACACTAATGTGAGGGTTTTCTGATAAGATTTCACAAATTTTCTCTATATTCTCTTGATTTGGAATTTGAGTTATCCATCTTACTTCAACGTCTTTGTTTTTTATCGAATAAAGAGAGTCTGCTAAGATTGTTAGGCATGACAGGAATTCTCTACGAGGAGAAATAGTGTAATAAGTTTGCTGAGTTTTTTCGATTAATTCCTGAATTTTGTGAATTATAGATTGTTTTTCTGTAATTAGTGTGAACCTATCTTTTTCAATTGATTGAATTGTCTTGGAATAACGTTGATTTGCTTTGCTGACGAATATTTCTGCCTCATGATTTAATTCATTGATGTGCCGTATTTTGTTTTCCATTAAAAGAGATACAGCTTTTTTTGGTTCAAGGGCAATGTACCTTATTGGTTTTGTAATTATTTTCTCAACTAATCCTATCTTCTGCAGTTCAAGTAAAACTCTATAAACATCTTGTCGTGCAACATCTGAGATTTGAAATATTCTAACGGCCTCGGCGGGTGCTTCTAGCTTGAGAAGCGCCAAATAGATTTTAATTTGACTATTCGTAAGCCCCAAATCTGAGAGAATTTTGATATCTTCACTATCAGGAACTAATTGCATAGCATCTATATTGTTGTAAAATACTTTTAAAGTTAACTTTTGTCGTAAGCTTGACATACGACTTCATTTTATAAACATTTTATTCATAAATGGGTTTTTTGAATAAGAGCTTTTCAACATACCTCTTATTCAATTTGGAATTAAGGAGAACAAAAAATGAAAATATCAAACAAGAAAATGACAACGGCAATTGCATTATTTCTGATAGCGCTATTTTTTGCATCAATAATTGCAGTACCTTCATCGAATGGAGCAGTTGAACGTACAAAAAAAACCTATGCAGTTTGCGGTCTTATGCCAAATCCAGTCGGTGTCGGCCAAGAAACGTTGGTTTGGCTAGGAATTACCGACTACGTAGAAAATCAATCATGTGGATGGACTGGGCTAACAGTGACGGTTGAAAGACCAGATGGTGTAACCGAAACTCTTGGGCCCTTCAAAACTGACGCAACAGGATCAACAGGCACAACCTATACACCCAGCATGACTGGCAACTTTACTTTCCAAACACACTTTCCAGCGCAATGGTTTAACTGGTCAACCTCGCCTATGTTCGACCCAGAAATCTATGGAAACATATACTATCAAGCAAGCGACAGTGATAAAATAACACTTCTTGTAACATCTGAACCAGTGAAAGACTACCCTAATACAGCCCTTCCAGAGGAGTACTGGACACGCCCAATAAATGCACAGCACTATACATGGAACACGATTTCTTCAAATTGGCTAAGCATCCCAGTCAACAGGAATGCAATTAACAACGACAATGCCCCAACAAGCTCACACATCCTTTGGACAAAACCGCTCGCCCTCGGCGGTCTCTCAGGGGGATTCCTAGGCGATCATTCCGCTGAATCCGGAGATGCCTACGAAGGAAAATTCGTGAATACAGTAGTTCTCAATGGCATGCTTTATTATAACAGATATGCCCAGGGCTTTGGCGGTGGCTGGGCTCAACAAGGAATTTCCGCAGTTGACCTAAGAACCGGAGAAGAAATCTGGTTCAAAAACAATAGTAGACTAGCATTTGGTCAAACACTCTATTGGGACTCATTTAACATGCACGGAGTATTCTCATACATCTACAGTACCGTTTCAGCATTCGACATGACTACATTCACAAGCGTAACAACTTGGAATGCATACGATCCATTGACAGGCGAGTATCAATTTAGTATAAGCAACATACCTTCAGGCGGGGTACAGTTTGGCCCAAGTTTCACGCAAACTGGAGACAATGGTGAGTTCATAATCTACAACATCGACCTAGTACACGGCTGGGTAGCAAAATGGAATTCAACTACAGCAGTTATTGGTCCTCAATTGCCAGGAGCAATGTCTGCTGGAAGTTGGGGTTCAGCAGCTAACACGCAACGAACCTTCGACGGAAACAGAGGTTACGATTGGAATAAAACCATCGCGGCAGGACCAAACGCATTTTCTGGAAGCATCAGCGCAGTAACCGCAGACAGAGTAATCGGTTGCTCAGCTGGCGGCTGGACAGCGATAGGAGACAAACCCGTCGATATTTGGGCATTCAGCTTAGTCTCAGCAGAGAACGCTGATCTACCTACACTATACACCACATCATGGACGCCACCAACAGGAGACTTAACCGTTAGCTTCGGCGATTCAAGCCCAGACGACAAAGTCTTCACCTTAGAAATAAAAGAAACTAGACAAATCTATGGCTTTAACATGGATACTGGGCAACTTAAGTGGGGACCGACACCATCACAGACTCAACTGCAAATATACGGCATGACAGGAGCAGTCTCTGACGGCAGACTATTCTCAACTGGCTATGGAGGAATACTCTACTGTTACAACATGACCACTGGAGATCTTCTATGGCAGTATGAAGCTAAGGATGTCTACAACGAAATTCTCTGGAGCAATGATTGGCCACTTCAAGTTGCTTTTGTAGCAGGCGGAAGAGTGTACCTGTCACACAATGAGCACTCACCCGTTAATCCTCTTCCACGAGGTGCACCGTTCCTTTGCATTGACGCACAGACTGGAGAAAAAATCTGGGAAATACACCTCCGATCAACAAATTGGGGTGGTGGACCAGTTATAGGCGATAGCATAATAGCGATGTGGAACTCTTACGACGGTCAAATATACAGCTTAGGAAAAGGTGAAAGCGCAACATCCGTAACTGCACCAGACATAGGCGTACCCGCAGGAACATCTACCATCATAAGAGGCACAGTAACCGACCAATCCCCAGGAGCTAAGGGAACACCAGCCATTTCGGACGCATCAATGGATGAATGGATGAACTACATATACATGCAGTTTGAACGTCCGAAAAATGCCACAGGCGTACCCGTATCAATCGACGCTATTGATCCCAACGGAAACTATATCCACATTGGAGATACGACAAGCGACTCAAGCGGCACATTCAGTTACCGATGGGTTCCACCAGACATTCCTGGACAATACAAAATTATCGCAACTTTCGCTGGCTCTAACTCATATTGGTCTTCATTCGCAGAAACAGCAATGTCAGTTGACTCAGCTCTGGCGACACCAGCACCAACAGATACAACACTAACTTCGATGTCTGATACATACTTTGTTCCCGCAGTTGCAGGCATAATCGTCACAATAGCCCTAGTCGGCGCAATAATAGTCTTAGTTCTCAGAAAAAGACCATAGACAAAAACAATTTCCTTTTTCTTTTTTTGTTTAATGCATTAGAGTAAATGCGGGCTGAGAAGGCTTTGGGTAGATTTCATGAAATAGCTATTTGCGTTTCTCTTTTCTCCATTTAACTCCAGAACCTCAGCAAAAACCCTTCCAGGAAAACCAATGTATCACCTTCCAAAATTTTATTTCTCCCTGTTTAGAATCAACAACAATACAATGACAACAGTAACTACATAGTCAAATATGCAGTTTCTAGAAGCTGTCATTTCTTTTTTGCGTTTATTAACCAACAGTTTTGTACGCCGTCTAAATATTTAACGAGCAAAAGAACACATAAAAATCAGCTAATCTTTTAGTCTAGAGTTAAGGAGAAAATTCTTGTCTAATTCTTATTTAAAGCAAGGAAGCAAAATTGCGCAAATAGCCTTTGTAGTAATGTTAGCACTCGGTATGACCGAACTCATTGTAGGTTCTCTTGCCAGGACAGTCTCGTTATTAGCCGATGGGATCCACTCCATTTCTACTGCAGTAATTTTTTTAATAGTCTGGATTGGGTTGCGCCTATCTGGTAGGTCACCTGATGGCACATTTCATTTCGGTTACTATCGTGTAGAAGCCCTTGGGAGTTTAATTGCGGCCTTTGCTTTAACTGGGTTTGGAGGGTTTGTTCTATTTGAAGCTTATAACGTTTGGATTGAGGAGAGAGTTATTGTACATCCAGAAATCGCCATAGTAGTTGCTATAATTGCAATAGTAATAACCGGTGTTGTTTCTTGGCGGACCGAAAAAGCGTCGAAAGAATACGGTTCAACCTCATTAGGTGCAGGAGGGTTAACGGGAACTATCGATGTTCTTTCCTCTGTGGGTGTTGTAGTTAGCGTTATTTTAAGCAAGTATTTTGGAATTTTTCATGCAGATTCGATAACTGGAATCTTGATTGCGATTGCGATCTTTGTGAGCGCTTACTCAATTTTTAAGGAGTCTTCATTGGTTCTCGTTGATGCTTGTAAATGCGGGGATGTTGTGAACGCCATTGAGGACATAGCTAGAAATATCAAGGGGGTAAAGGAAGTTCACAGCATCCGCATGAGAAAGCTTGGAAGTCACATGACTGGTGATATGCATATAGTTGTTGAGAATGATATGCTTGTAAAAGAGGCTGATGATATTGCCACAAAAGTTGAAGAGAAAATAAAAGATAAGTTTCAAAGTGTTATAGACATAAAAGTTAGAATAGAATCAGATGAAGCGCATAATCGTCATTCGAAAGAGTTTGAAATAAAGTCGTGAAAATCAGGTTTTTAATGGTCAAGTTTAAGAAAACAGTGAATTGTTGTATGATGCTTGAATGTTAATCTCCACAACATTATTTTAGTAAATAATTGCAAAACGAAGACGAGTATCTTAAAGCAAAGAAGAGAGCTGTTTTAACCAAAAATTCTTATTGCTTTGCACTTTTTGTTTTATGTTTTATTCTTTGCTAGAGGTTGAGGAAATAAACGATGGCGCTTAAAAGCCCAAATAGTACAACTAAGATTCCTATGGAGTAAGCGAATTTTGTTTTGGCTTCCTCTTTCTGATAGTAGCGTCTAGGCGTTACTCCTCTGATTCTAATTATAATGCTTGAGCCCAGCTCTAGTCCTATTAAGTATACAAACGTCAGTGCTAGAGCTCCCAAAAATAGTCCATAGTTCTCTGTTGCTAAGCCTATTCCAGCTACCGTAGCTGGTGGTACGAGGGCGACAGCGATGGCCACTCCGACGAGTAATTCGGGAAGGCCAACAAACAAAGCTAATCCACCTGCAAGACCGATAACTAACGCAATTCCGATGTCGGATAAAGAAGCATGTGTGCGTAAAATAATTTGCCCCGAATTGATCGGTATATTGACAAACTGTGAAACAATAAAAGTTGTAATTGCAGACAAAACTATTATGGCGCCCAGAAGACCCAGAATTGATACTTCGCTAATCAAAACCTTGCGGAGTCTTCCCAAGTTGGCGTTAACGGCGAATGCATTTAATGGACCCAGCAAGGGCGATATGAGCATGGCTCCAATTACGATTACTACGTTGTCTAAATATAATCCTGAGAAGGCGACAAGGGTAGCAAAAAGCGCCATGGTTAAGGTGTCTATTTTTAGACGAACATGCTTGTCGGTCGCGTTCATTAATCGCTCCAGTGGATTCTTCTTAGAATGCTCCTTTGCAGCTTTTTCACTGATTTTGTCAAGTGCTGTAGAGACAAAGGATTCGATGTCTTGAATGATGATTACATTTTCTTTGATTCTTAGATCGATCTTTTTTGTTAGTTCTTCGAGAGCATTGTCTACGAGTTCATCGGGAATTAAGGCAGAAAAATTGCTAACCTTCACTTTCTCCTGAGTGCCCTCTGAATGAACCACTGGGAGCTCTAGTTTTTCAAAGGTTTCACGGATTTTTTCATTATGATCTGCAGTTACGGTGACATTTATTCTCTTCAAAAAAACCATTCTATTCTAGATCTTGAAGAATAAGAATCTTTTGAATCGGCTATAAATAAAAACTAATGGACTTTTTAGAGTAAGAAACATGTTTTTATCGCCTTTATTTGCGAACCTGTTGTTAACAAGCGTTGTCTTTGTTGCAGTTTGGATGCAACCATATTTCTTCTTATTTGGGTTCGTGCCTAATGATTAAAAAGAAGGAAGTCGTTGAATGGATTTCTGTTATAAATGTAGATCATGGCTTGTTTCTAACGAAGTCAAATCTTCAGATCAAATTTTGATGGTTCTTTCGGTCAATAAATGTGGGAACAAAGTGGAAGACAAAGTGGAAAAAATACAGCTAAACAACAAAACCATCCTACATGACCCAAAGCAACTTGCTATTATAGGAAAATATAATCAGTTCAATATTCTGACAACAATACACTTCACTTTCCTAAGTGGCGGCAAACAAAACGCTTTTGCTTGGCAAATCCAAACAAAAGGCAACGATGATCATCAACACAATTTCTAAGATGCACCAGTTACGGCTTCACCTTTAGAGAAATAACATAAGAAAACCCTCTGTTTTGGGAAAAACCCAAACTCCCTTTTTTATCAACTTACTAAAACAAAGTCTCTTTTTCCAATTATAATGTTTCCTTCTTTCTCCCTTAAAGATCTGCTTCTCTTATTTCCTTTTTAAGAGGCGATAATAACATTTTTGTTACACCTGTTTTGAAATTTAGCGCCCCATTTTACAGCCCCAGATTCAAATTCCAGTGATGATGTTATTCTGAATTTTAGATTGTAACTGTATCTATGCAACAACAAATGCATAAACATCGTCATCAATTAATGTGTAATAAACGTATCACAAGGGATAGAAATGAGCAAAACTTCCACAAAACCAAAAGTCACCAAATTTTTGTCTATTGTGCCTTCGGGACAGGAATTTCACTTTTTCTTAGCAGAGGGTGTTAACACAAATGTCTCTGCTAAAAACCTCGAAGAATTCGCCAATAAACTGGATGGAGTAAAAGCTCAATCCGTACTATTTCATTATCCTCGTGGCGATTTTCAAAAATGGATAAAGGAAGTCGTAGGCGACAACGTATTAGCCGATAGAATGTGTTTCATACAGCGGGATCTTCCCGGAGAAGATCTGCGAAATGAGGTGCTAAAGATTCTGTATACCAGAATTAAGGAGCTTAAAGCACCTGATGAAGAAAAATCAGTAGGCAAAAGTATGACAGGCGAACCTAAACATACCGAAGGTCATAGCATAGAAATAATTGTGGGCAAAGTGGGCGAGTTTATGTGTCCAGAATGCGGCAAAACTTTTAAGGTAAAAGATGAAGCCGAAAAGCATCTTCACACTGTACATTTAAAACATTTACGTACGGAGCATAAAGAGTTTCATGGCGACGATAGTGAAGGTCAACATCTGACTCAAACTGAACCTAAAAGTAATACCCTGAGATAGTTTCTTAATCAATTAGGCAATATACAATAACATGCGATTGAGAATACTGTTCTCCTGAAACTTTAAAAGTCTTGTTAAACCAGCTGTGTTTGTTGCCGTAACTTTTTTTTACAGGTTTCTTCTAGAGTTGGCTCTAACTCTCGCTGTTCTATCAGCAATAATTTTTTTAGTAATCTCCAATTAAACCTAGGTTTAACCTAAAAATAGTACCTAAAAATGGATTCATAATTATTTGTTCAGTTTTTTCGAAGGTTTAACCGAATAAAAACGACCAATTAAGAATAAAATAGAAAATTACACCCAAGGATAGGGTTGTTAACCACAGGATGAAAGTTGCTAGCATAACTTTCTTCTTAGGTGTACAAAACAGGGTTGATTGTCTGAAACGCCATCTGCCAACTATCCAAACGCCTAGAATGGCTGTTATTGCTCCTGCTGCTGCATGAAAAGGTGAGAAAGCGGCAATTAATGCTGTGGGTTTCTCAAGGGTTATAACTATGAACGACGGTACCATAATAGCTCCGATAGTTATGAGGTGTAATGTAACTGCTGAAAACATTAAGATCCCATGCAAGCGATACCGTAGGCGTCGTTTGAATTCATAGCCAACAATAAGCAAAACTAAAACGGCTAATTGAATAGCTAAACTTATGCTAGCAACTAATAGAATGAAGTTCATGAAGTTTTCTCAACCAGTACATCTATAATTTGTTTGTACGCTTAATAAGGGATCGTTTTGCGATTTGATGTTCCATGTGATCTTTTCATTACGAATGCAGAGTTTTTACCTTAAAAAATAGGATCCGGACAAGATTACTAATAAAACTGAGGGAAGTTTGTTTCAAATAAAAAGACGACTGAAAGATGCTATCTCTATTCTAACTGAAAAAAAAGAAGATGTGTATTAAAATCTATTCGAGTTTGATATCTTTCGATGATTGCCAGAGACCGTGAATATTGCACATCGAAACAGCGCCTAGAGTTCCCTGTTTGCTCGTCTTCATCCAAGTTTTCGCTGCATGGTGAGAATATACTGTACTTGTGTTAGGTCCTTGAGCTGAAGCACCGTGTGCCCCAAACTCAAATCGGGCTACTTGATATGGAAATTTTTCGCCTTCGGGAATAAAAAATATCGTTATCCAACTGATATGATGTTCCGTTGTATTAGGATGAGCAATCTCCTTGCCTATTGTGACTTTGACTTCGAAAAGTTCATCTGCTTTTACTGTCTCTGCACATTCAATGACAGGTACATGTTTCTCGCTTTTCCAATCGGCTTCTTGTACTAAATCTGCAATTTTCTTCAAAAATAATCACTACTATATCTGTTTGAAACTAGGAATTTATGTATTTCGACTCTAAACTCGAAGTACGTTTTTATATAGGCTTGTAACGTATGCAGTTTGGGATGAAAAATTGACTGCCCAAGACGAAGCCGAACAGGCCGAGCAAACCCAAGCTTTACCGACAAACTACTCTCCACTTGAACTCGAAAAAGAAACGCGTGAGTTCTGGATAAAAAACCAGATCCGCCAAAAACTAGAAGACGTTGAAAAAACAGCTAAAGGCAACTTGGGTTATGTTGAAGGTCCGCCAACGCTTAACGGTATTCCTCATATCGGTCATGCGCGGGGGCGTATCATGAAGGATATTCGGTATCGTTGGAAGACTATGGAAGGTTATTACATGCCGTTTTGGGCAGGTTGGGATTGTCAAGGTTTACCTGTTGAACTCGAAGTTGAGAAGCTTTTAGGTGTTCGTAACAAACGTGAATCTATAGAAAAATTTGGTATGGTACGTTTTATTGAAGAATGCAAAAAAGCCATTATGCGTTATCACCAAATGTGGCTTCAAGCTGATGGCACTTTGGGGATTTTTATTAATCAAGAAAAAGCTTATTGGACCTACAAAGACAGCTATATTGAAAGAGAATGGAGCTATCTCAAAGCTGCGTGGGATCAGGGATTGCTCGAAGAAGGGCATTATGTTGTGGCTTATTGTCCTGGTTGCCAAACTAGTCTAAGCAGCGCCGAAGTTGGGTATGAAGGCAGCTACAAAGAAGTTGAGGACCCCTCTTTTTATTTCAAATTCAAAGTTGCCAATTCCAAAAATGAGTTCTTCCTTGTCTGGACAACTATGCCCTTCACGATTATCACTGACACAATGCTTGCTGTTCAACCAAAAGCCGAATACGTCAAAGTCAAGGTGGACCAAGAAACTTGGATAATGGTTCGAGAACGTGTTGAACCAGTTATGGCGGAACTCGCAATAACCAAATACGAAATAATCGAATCCATCCTAGGCGAAAAATTAGAGGGAACAGCTTACGAGTATCCTCTTAAAGATATCATTCCTAAACAAGCTGAACTTGAAACGAAGCATCCCCTCGTGCACAAAGTAATCGGCGAAGACTTCGTTGACGTTAACACAGCAACAGGAGTTGTGCATCTTTCACCTGGTAACGGCGAAGACGATTTCTGGGCAGCCCAACGCCGCGGAGTACCCATTTTTGCACCATTCGACGACGAGGTTAAATTCACAAAAGAAGCCGGCGCTTTCAACGGAGTGTTCGCTCGGGATGCAGACATGTTAGTTGTCGAAGAGTTACGTAACCGCAACGCTTTTGTCAAGATCGGAAAAACCAAACATGAGTACCCAACTTGTTGGCGTTCACACCACAAGCTTGTATGGCTGGCTAGGAAAGAGTACTTTTTACGAACTGACAAAATTAACAGCAAGGTACTTGAGGCTGCAGAAAAAATCGATTACTTCTATGAAGAGCCCAAAAATCGTTTCTTAGGATTTCTAAAAGAGGGCAAACCTTGGTGCATAAGCCGTGAACGAATCTGGGGTTCACCTCTGCCAATGTGGACTTGCCAACAATGCGGCAACCAACATTTGGTTTCAAGCAAAAAAGAGTTGCTGGAAAAAGCTCAAGAGCCGCTTCCAGAAGACTTTGAACTTCACAAACCTTGGGTTGACCGAATCACTCTGAAATGCGAAAAATGCGGTGGATCAATGAGGCGGGAAGACTTTGTCTTGGATACTTGGCACAACAGTGGCGCTTCACCTTACGCCCGTTTCACCGACGAAGAGTACGAAAAGTTTGTGCCCACAGCGTTTCTAACAGAAGGCATCGACCAAACTCGCGGTTGGGCAAACTCGCTGCTCCTGGAAAATATTATTTTGACTGGCAAGCCTGCTGCACCTTACAAGGCATTTCTGTTTCAAGGGCTAACTCAGGATGCAAAAGGACGGAAAATGAGTAAAAGCCTCGGCAACGTAGTGGAAACCAACAAACTTCTAGAGAAAACCAGCGCTGACCTGTGCCGTTTCTACATGATGCGGAAATGTTCCCCCGTAGATTTCATGAGCTTTGACACGCAGGAACTCACCCGAAGAAGCTACCAAGTGCTATCAACACTATACCACTTAAGCCGCTTCTTCATGCAAAACGCCTCTTTTGACAAGTTCGCTCCAGAAAAATACTCGCTACAGTGGGCTTTGGAAGCAAATAAACTTCAGCCAGCGGACTTATGGCTGCTCTCAAAGCTTCAGGAAAGAATTCAGGATTACACCCACAAACTTGAACGATGCGCATTTAACGCTGCTGTAGCGGTGCTTGACGATTTCGTGATTGAAACCCTCAGCAGACTATATGTGCCTATGATCCGCAAGGAACTTTGGACTGACGAACCTGAAACTTTCGAGCGCCGCCAAACAATCTACGCGTTGCTCTACCACACACTAAAGACAGTTACGCTACTGTTCAACCCTGTTACACCACACCTCAGTGAAGCACTCTATCAGAAAGTATATCGACAGCTTGAGTCAACCCTTCCAGAAACAGTCAATTTGGCAACTTGGCCCACTCCAAATGGCGAAATCAGAAACCCAACGCTTGAAGAACAATTCGATACCTTACTTAGAGTTGTGTCTATCTCATATGCTGCACGGCAACAGGGCAAACTCAAACGGCGCTGGCCTCTTAGCAAGGCACTTGTTGTTGGTCCCCAAGAAATCCTTGAATCTGTTAAATGTCTCGAAGAATTGTTCTTGGAGCTAACAAACGTTAAACACGTTGATTACTCAGTCACCCCACCCGATTTTGTTGAAGCTGAGAGTTGGGTTTCAAGTCAAGAAAACGATGTAACTGTGTTTGTAAGTGGACAGCGGGACGATAAACTCTTAGGAGAAGGCATAATGCGTGATTTGGCACGACGTGTGCAAGCTTTACGAAAGGATATGGGTTTTGTACCCACAGAAACATTGGAGTCAGTTCATATTGCCGAGTTAGATGCGGAAACTATGGGGCTTTTGGAGCCTTATTTAGAGGAGATGTCTGGTTTGGTTCGGGCAAGAAAAGTCTACTTGCATTCATCTCGAAGCGAAGTTGAAGCCGAATGGCACCAATCAGAGCTTGACGGCAAAAAAATCTGTCTAAATATCCATTAGGTGAAAAAGTCTGGAACAAGAAACAAACAACCAAGAACAGCAATACAAATGTCCTTATTGTGCCTGCATTTTTCTAAATAAAGCAGACCTGCAAAAGCATCTCCAGAACTTTGGCGACAACAAAGCAGAGCACGAATATAACTACAGAAAAACACATGACAGATTAGAACGTGGTTACGGCGAAGGGTAAGTTAAGAAGATCTAATTAATGATCTGTCCTTCAAAATTTATTTAGTAATGACGAGAACCTGCAACTAACTGCTTAACCGAAAGCTCTAAATGTCAACGTATTGGTATTTTTGCAGAAATGGGCCGGTAGATCAGTCTGGTATGATCGCCGCGTTCGCAACGCGGAAGCCGCGGGTTCAAATCCCGCTCGGTCCACTTTTACATCCGCTCGCCCCTCTTTTGAAAAACCCCAAGACCCAAAAAACCGCGACTTAGCAGTTGATGTGATTTTCTCTTTTTAGCAATCCTCTATGCCTTGCAGAACAACGCCTACATCTTTTCTGATCAGCTGGAATCTTCCGCCAATCAGGAGTCTTTGCACGTGCCTTAAGCTTCCTATTACAGTCACAACAATGATATTTTACTGGTCTATCTCTAATTCCAAAAACCTGCAAGCACTTATCACTCTAAAACTATTTTATCCGTTTTAAACTCTCACTACACAGTTTAATATTAATGTTTATGAAGCAAAAACACCTCGCGTAGCGGATACTACTGTGCCAAGACACCTCCCTCCGCACCCAAGGACTCTGTTTTTGCGTAGAAATTAAGGCAAACGTAGCCAGAAAAGAAGATCATAAGGCAAGAAAAACAAAATAACGCACACAACTAGAACCAACATTATGGTGAAGACAACCTCAGGAATAATTTTTGGATTTTTAATTGGGAACAAAAAAGACACTTTTTCTTTATAATCTTTAAACTCGGAAAGACGCCTTGACAAACTCCATTCTTCCACCAATGCGAACCCAATGTACCCCAAAACTTGCAAAAACCACAACACAATCAATTCATTCATGCCAACGCCATGAAAAGGCAAATAGAAGTAACTTCCAGCAAACCCGAAATAACGATCAGGACCCAATAATCTTATGGTTAAACCTAAACTTACCAATATTATTCCTAGGAACTGGGGATGCCTAACTTTTGAGTATAGTCCTTTTGTGAAGAAAATTTCCTTCTTATGGCGATACCAAATCCATTGTGCCAATGAAAGACAGAATATTACAATTCCCGAATAGAAAACAATCAGACTCAAAAAATTGCCATTAAGAAAATTGTTTTGTAAGTCCATTAGAATGTTAATTCGAGCATCAATCGGACTATCAATCCCATATGGGAGTGATATTGCCCAAAAAAATAGTGGCGCAACCATTGGACCCATAAACCCCGCAACAGCGATTACCTGTGTGCAAAGCATCAGCAACACTGCTACAAGAGCTTTGAAAAGAACAATGACCTTGTTTTTTAAGTTAAACAAGTTCTTTCCTTCGCTTCCAAGTTATTTTGTTTTCTTTTTAAAACTTATTGTAATTTAAGAGGCTAAATAAATTCACACGGAAAGCTTATAGCTAGTCAGCCACATTAACAACATAGGGAAAAAAAGAGTAAAGAAACGAACCCAAATAAATTAGATAGGCTAATTGAGGCGGGTTCAAATCCCTCGGTCCACTTTTTGTTTCATTGAAAAATCAAGTTAGTCTGCAGAAAATTGTGGTTTCTTCAATCGCCGCTGATTTGTTTTCTTTATTAATTGATGCAGAAAACTACCTATGGCTATAGCGAAAGCTGGAAAAACAGGCATTATATACCAGTAAATTTTTGTCTGAGCAAAAGTAAATACTCCGAGCACAATTATTATCCACAGGAAAATTAAGGTATCTTCTTTTAGATGTTTGGCAACAAAGTTAAACGCACAGAACCCCACCGAGAATGGCAACAGTATTACCCAAAGAAGGTTTTCTCTGAAGGCTAAGTAGCTGAAATAAAAAAAGTAATCTGCGGTGTGACCCTCAAGCGGACTAACAGTTCTAGAAACAACTCCGTACCCAAAATATCCCTGCCAAAATGCCGAGCCAAATTGCACACTCATGTAAATTAACCATGGAGAAAAAACCAGAATACCAAGACCCAAAAAAAGAACAAATCGTTTTGTGATTAGGAATCTGAGGTTTCTCTTTGTCACGATAAGGTATGAGCTGATGATCAGGGGAATTAGCAGAGCTGCAGTTTGCTTCGTCATCAATGCTAAGCCAAAAGAAACGCCACTCAACAACGCATATCGACTGTCATTTTCCTTTTTTTCGCTCAAAACAAAAAAGTAAATACTAGCCATAAAAAAGAAAGCCAAAGGTACGTCAGTCATGGCGTATCTTGCAAAAATGTAGTAAGTTAGGAATGTGCCTAAAACCAGTGAAGAAAGAAATCCCACATATGAGTTGTAAAGTTTTTTTCCCAGATAGAAGACAACAACCAAAGACAAGGTACCAAAAGCTGCAGTCCAAATTCTAGAAGAAAAATTGTTAACGCCAAAGACTTGGTAAGCCAAAGACATCAACCACATCAAAAGCGGCGGTTTACCTATCAAAAACAACGTGGCACCCGAAGCCCAAGGAGTCAAGTAATCTCCGGTTTTAACCATATGGAACGCCCATTGAGAATAGGTTTGTTCGTCAGCAACCTGAAGAACGCCGTTTCCCAAATTGACGAAGTATAGTAATATTGAAAAGACCAGAATCCCTAAAACAAAAATTGCATCAGTGTGTAATTGGAACCAGCAATATTTTTGTTTAGAAGTGTCAATCGACGCGACATTTGGCTTATTCAACCTGTTGGAATAAACAAGTTTCACGCTCACAAAAATAATTATCGCGCCTACAATGACTGCAGAAACATCAAACGCAATGGTTGTCCAAGGCAGTGAATGGGCATATTGTGAAATCTGGATTTGACCAGGCGAATTGTATAAGGCTAACGCGTAGAAATTGTTGTCGTCTGAACCAACGTAGAGTACATTGCCTGCTATCGCAGGAGAAGATTCCACATAATTTCCTGTTTGATAACTCCATTTTTTTGCTCCTGTTGTGGCGTTGAAGCAATAAATGCTGTTGTCTTCGGAGCCTACATATACATTGCCTTCTGCAACTGCAGGAGAAGAAGTAACCCAGAAACACGTTGGACTCTGCCATATGTTATCGCCGTTTGTGGCGTTTAAACAATAAAGGTTGTTGTCATCGGAGCCAACAAAGATGCATCCGTAAGCGACAGCGGGAGATGAGGCAACTTCGTCTGCTGTTTGGAACTTCCAAATCTCAGCACCTGTAGATGCATTCAAGCCGTAAACATATCCATCGTAGGAGCCCACGTAAACGTAACCATTGGATACGGCTGGAGAAGAGATGGAGGGTCTAATGTGGTGAATCCATACTGCTTTTCCTGTAGAAGCGTTAATGGCGTAAACGGCATCAGTGCTGTCAGCAATATATATTACGTCGTTAGAAAACGCCGGTGAGGAATTTACTGAGCTCAAAGTTGGGAAAATCCATATTGAAGTTCCATCTGTTGCATTAAGAGCGTAAATGTTTTGCTTTCCAGAACCTATGTAGACTACGCCATCAACAACAGTAGGTGATGAACGCAGAGAAATTCCTATGGGTGATTTCCAAACAAACAAACCCAGAGAAGCATTTAAACAATAAACATAGCCATCGTCCGTTCCAACGTAGATAAATCCCTTGTAGAAAGCTGGCGACGACCAAACCTCAGACCCAAAGGAATATTTCCAAATTGGATCTCCAGTTGAAGCGTTAAAACAGTAAACTTGACTATCCCTCGAACCAACAAAAACGCAGCCATCAACTACAGCAGGAGAAGACTGAACCATCCAGCCAGTAGTATAAGTCCACAGGATCTTAGCGGAGTTAGTTGGCACCTGCGCTGTCGTGAATCCACTATGGCTCGGATCTTGACGAAACATTGTCCAGTCTGCAATGTTGGAGCTTGAGTTACTGCTTGAAACTGGCAACGCCAAAACTGACAAAACAACAACAACGGAAACAACGGCAATAGGTAGCCAGTTTGAGTTACGCATTATTATCCTTACAAAAACCACATGCGCAATCAGAATATTAAATTAATTGAACCCGATTTTTCAGCTTTTCAAATCTAGCAGATTCACCTATTAAGATTAATTTTCTGTGTCTAAAGCTTGCAACTGTCTATGGTAGATTTTAGGGCATTTCGGAAACTTTTGAAAAGTTTAACACAATTTTTTAAGTCAAGATTTCTTGACCCCAGCAAAAAGAAGCGTCTATTACAAAAGTATTTTTAGTTGTGGGAGACTATAGCTAAAGCTGGGTAAACGAGATGGTAAGACGAGTTGTGTGCTCTGTTCTTGCACTCATGTTTCTCATCAGCATAACATTGCCCAGCTGCATTAATGTTTATCCGGGTAACGCAACGACCTATGGTCCGCTTTCGGGAGGAACTTCAAATCTTGGCGGGGTCGCCGACGAAGAGGGTTACTCTCTGAAGCTGACTCGTGATACTGGTCTAATTTTTGCTGGCTATACTAAGTCCCTCGGTAATGGAAACGCGGATCTCTGGCTAATTAAAACTGGTTTATCGCCTTATACAATGCAGAACGGTATTACGGGCGCTTTTCAGAGGGAACAATGGAATGTAACTTATGGCGGAGCAAAAGATGATGGTGCCTTGTCTGTTATACAAATATCTGATAATGGTTATGCAGCTGTAGGTTTTACTTATTCGTTTGGCGTTGGCGGTTGTGACGCATGGTTGATTAAAGTGGCAGCCAACGGGGCGATTCAATGGAACAAGACTTTTGGGGGGGTAAACAACGATGTTGGAAACTGCATTCTGCAAACCAGTGACGGTGGATACATAGTTGTTGGTTCTACGAACATCGATTTACCGTCACAGAGCGCTTGGGTAATGAAAACTGACTTTTTTGGCAACTTAGAGTGGAGCAAAACATTGCCAGGTAAAGCAGCTAATTCTATAGTGGCAACAAATGACGAAGGGTATGCTTTAGCCGTAGAGTATCCCCATTCTTTTGGCTTAATAAAAATCGATTCTTTTGGCAACGAACTAATAAGCAAAACGTATGAGCCCTCAGGGTTTGATGTGGCTTCAACACAAGGGGTAGTTGCAAATAGCGATGGAAGCTACACGCTTGCAGGTTGGGTTTCGAGCAGCCCTTCTAACATACACTATTCTTGGTTAGTTAAAACTGATCCGTCAGGACAGATGATATGGAGCAAAATGTTGTCTGACCTGGGAGCACGCGATATAATCAATATAGCGAATGGTGGCTACGCCTTAACAGGAGAACGCGCATTCTTACTTCTAACGGATTCCGACGGCAACGTTGAATGGAACCAAATTAACGACGGAAACCCCTCTAATGATACCCGGTACGCCAGCCTATACCCGACCAACATGCAATCAATCATTGAGGCTAGCCCTAATCACTTTGTGATGATTGGCACCTAAAATGGCGGCGAATATGTCAACCTACAGCTAACTTGGATTCAGATGGCACTTAAATCAGGTGAACAAACTCATCCGGCGCAAGTAACGATTCTTTCACCAACAAACCAAAGCTACACCCAAAGAAATATTCCGCTTAGCTTCTATGTAAATGAGCCAACAAGATACACAATCTATAACCTCAACAACCTGGCAAACTCAACGATAAATGGAAACACAACTTTGATAAATCTGCCAAATGGCAAATATGCAATAACGGTTTACGCAACCGATCGAGATCTAAACACAGGGTCATCTCAAACTGTAGCTTTCAACGTTAACAGTGCAGAGCCTTATCTTGGTCAACAGTGACCATTCAGTCGCCCAGCAACCAAGTTTACAGTACTGAGCAGATAAGTTTGACTTTTTCAGTGAATCAAGAAGTCGCGTGGACCGCTTTTAGCTTAGATGGAGGCATTAATCGAACGGCAGTTGCCGATGTCACCGCAGTGCTGTTTGCGAAAAACGGACAACATACATTAACTGTTTATGCTGGACAAAAGCCTGACGTGGCCAGTTCTACAACTGTTAGTTTCACTGTTGATGCACCGCAGCCAACCTCTTATGGTCAACCCTATCCACCGGTGGAATTACATTTGCCTGTGCAAGTTACCGATTTCTTTCAAAGTGCATTTGACTTCTTTCTCTCACCAGTATTCTTGACACTTGCAATAGTGTTCCTTGCAGCCTCGATAATAGTTGTTATCTTGGTAGTTTTAATAGCAAGAAGGTCGATTTCAAACGAAAATAACCAGGTACTTTAACCTATTTTATTTCTCGCAATATCCACCAGCTAAGCTACTTCAACATTGGAACTAAACCTGAATTAACATCCAGCTGAAGGGATCGCGCAAACTGCTTAAAAGAAAGCGCCTCTCTAAGCATAAAGCAGAAGGCAGCAGCATGACGGTTGATGTTGAAATAATCTGTATAGGCAACGAGCTTTTAATTGGCAAAATACAGAACACAAACGCACAATGGCTTGCTACACAAACCACCAACTTGGGCGCAAACGTTCAACGCATAACCGTAATCCAAGATAACTTGATGGAAATCGCCAACGCTATAAACGAAGCAAAGGCGCGCAAACCAACTTTTATTATCACTACAGGTGGACTTGGACCAACTTTTGACGACATGACACTGCAAGGTGTTGCAATAGCATTGGGAAGCAAACTGGAATTAAATCCTTCTGCACTGGAAATGGTCAAGCAACGCTGTATTGAATACGCCAAAAAACGAGGGTTACCAGCTGACATCGAGCTTACGCTCCCCAGAATAAAAATGGCCAAGTTCCCAGAAAAAACCCAGCCTGTAACTAATCCCGTCGGAACTGCACCTGGATTACGGGCAGAAATAGATGACGCATTTTTGTTTGTTCTACCAGGTGTTCCAGTTGAGATGGAGACGATTTTCACAGAAACTATTGCTCCCCTCATTAAGCATTCAGTGGGGGAATTCGTGTTTTGCCAGAGCAGCCTCTATGTGGCGGGCATAATAGAGTCTCAATTGGCGCCGCTGATTGACCATGTTATGGTTGCCAACAAAGATGTATACATTAAGTCACATCCAGCGATGGGGACCGAAAACAAACCCTACACCGAGCTTAATCTAACCATGCGAACAAACCAGCCGAATCCAACCAAGAAATTAGAGAAAGCCACGAAGGAAATCGCGGAACTAATCAAAGCGAACGCTGGTAAAGTTGGGTTCGAACCGTAGAAACCTTTTTTGCGAAAAATATAAGTGGTTAGTCAGGTGACAATAGTTAAGCTGGAATGTCATCTTTGAAGTGCTATCGCCTTGCCTATTCGAGATGTACAAGGATTATCTCTGCGCTATTTTTCATATTTTTAGTCTCACTTATTTTTGTTCCCTCCTCAACGGCTGCTCCTGACCCTCCTTCTATCGAATGGGGGACCACATACGCGGGGTTGCAGGTTAATTCGGTCATTCAAACATCAGATGGAGGTTATGTCCTAGCTGGTGCTGCCTTGACGCCTGGTGGAGCCACATTGATAAAAACCGACTCATCTGGGAACGTTCAATGGCTGAAAGCTTTCGGCGATGTGGTTTCGCTAGCGCAAACTCCTGATTTAGGCTTCGTACTGTTCTGCGAAAATGGTGACGTAATAAAAACAGACGCGGAAGGAAATAGACTTTCAACTTTCTCTCTTGGAGCAAACAAAGGTGTTCGACAAGGAATCATAACTGAAGATGAAACCTACATTGTAGTTGGTAACGCCATCAGAGAAGGACAAGAGACTTACGTTTGGTTGCGCAAATTTGACACTCAAGGCACAATTCTTTGGGATTTGAATTTCACCGGTGGCTTTCAGGTTTCCGCAATCGTAAACACTATTGATCGTGGTTGCGCATTAGCTGGCAACTGGAAGAACAATTTTTGGTTAGCTCGACTTGATTCAAACGGTAATCAGCAATGGAGCCAAAACTACGTCTATGGTGATCCTTTAGATGAGCATATAGTTTACTCCCTTTCTAGAACTAAGGATGGCGGATTCATTCTTGCAGGAACAGGAATGTGGCAATCCAGTAGAGGGATGATTCCTTGGCTGATTAAAATAAATTCCCAAGGATATGAACAATGGAACTTGCCTTATGCCCAATATCCTGGAGATAGTTTCAGCGCAATTGTGCAGACAGCTGACCAGGGCTACTATGCTATTCTGCCCACGGCTGCATCTATAATGCGCGCAGATTCCTCCGGCAGCGAACTCTGGCAGGAACCTCTTGGCAATAGACCATTAACATCACCGTCAGGACACCCATTATCATGGCTAATATCCACCAAAGATGGCGGATACGCGATAGCGGGGTCAACTTCAGCAGGGGGATTTATGATCAAATTTTCTTCCGAGACAAAACTTCAGGCACCCTTTGTTGAGATCTCTAGTCCACAAAACAAAACATATGACACCAATGACATCCCACTGACATTTACAGTTAACGATCCAATAGTCTCGATCAGCTATACTATTGATGGGCAGCAAGAAGTAGCAATTACCGGAAATGCAACTCTAACTGAATTAACTATTGGTTCTCACATCTTAACAGTTTACGCTATTGGTTCTTCAGGATTGGTTGGTACTTCTGAAACAATTCATTTTATAGTAGAACCTGCCTTTCCATCAGGCATAGTTTTTGCGGGCGTGGTCATTGCAGTTGTCGCCAGTGTTAGTTTTCTTCTTTTTATCAAAAGACAGAGCCTCTCTGATTTCAGAAAAAAAGATTGGAAAAGTCTTATGAAGAAACAAAATATTGCTGCAATCACACAAAATAAAATGGTTTGGACGCTAATCATCATCACTCTGTGTTTCCTTTTGGTGTTTGTTCAGTTTTTCTTTCCATACGTCTACTATTCATCTTATAATCACTCGAATCCGTCTTTCGAAGTAGGTGTAAGTTACGTCTATGAACGGGACAATGCTGATCAAATCTACGATGAAGTATCCCACATCAAAGGCTTAGGCTTTAAAGTAATTCGAGTAAATCTTGTATGTGATCCAATTTTTCCTAGTTCTAACCTAAACACTCTTTCACAAGTGTTCTTCAGCGCAGTTAGGCAACTTGGAATAAAGGTTGCTTTAATTATCACCGACCGCGCAACCACCAGTGAAATAAATTACTACCTCGACAGGTGGGGGAGCGATTTAGGGTACATCCAGATCCTCAACGAGCCAGATGTCGCTTCATCGTGGGATATGGGGGCTTTATTTACAGACGATGAAGCAGGTTCAAAATTCGAAGATATCTACACCACAGTTGAGAAACATCAGCTTTCTGCACAGCATTACACCAATTTTTCACCAGCTTTTGTAGCGCGAACTAACCTTCCTATTCAATTTGGCGAAAAGCTAGACTTCATGGGTTTCGACGTTTTCATGGATTCGTTTCTGACTATTTCCCCCAACATGATACAGCTCCTTCAAAAGATAACAAACAAAGACGTGGTCATTTCAGAGTTTGGCATGTCAACAAGTAATGATGCCACACAAAGCGATTACATAATCAAAGGGCTGGATCTTTTTAGGAATATGGGTCTTAAAGGCTGCTGGGTCGTCTATTGGAACGGTGCTGATAACGATTATGGGATACGTGGAAGATTAACTGAACAGAAAATAGGAGAATGGATTGCCCAAAATGCTTAAACTCTCAAAACAAGTATTCATCCACGGCTTATTCATAATAATCGCCCTAGTTACCATTCAACTGTTGTTGGATGCTTACCTTCATGTTTTCCTTCTCTACATGCCGCCCATAGGGTTTGCTCTATTACTTATAACTATGTTCGCTATTCAACCCCTTATTCTAGGTGTGCTGAACATAATCATTATGCACCGCTTATATAATTGCAAAGGATGGCAAATAGGCTTCTGGCTCAACGGCTTTTTCCTCCTAATATTTTTCTCTACAATAAACCTCCTAATACAAACGACTGCAGGTATACCGTTTTCATTAGGCGTCGGGATTGTTGAAGTCTTCTTGCTCTCCTACCCATTTGGATATCTAGGAAAATTCAGCAACCGCGGCTGCGAAAACAGATGCCAGCAGCAAACATCCACAATATAAACCAATACCTAACGGACCCTTTCAACCTTTTTCAACAGCAACCAGCAGAACCTACAAACCTGAAATAAAAAAATCAACCCAAACCAAACCCGATCATTTAGAACCGTTAAATTATAATCATAATACATATTTTTTACTTAGCCACTGAATAAATAATAGCTGGGATAAAGTTATGTCTAGAAAAGCATCTTGTGATAACACGGAATACACTAACGGTTTTAGAATCACCCACACTCCCGACGGATTCTTCGTCGCAGTGAAGGGTAAAAATACATTAAAAGCCCGTTCCGCAAAAGAAATAAACGAATTAATAAAAGAGTTCAAAGAAAAAGAAAAAATAGAAAATCCTTGAATTAGCCTAAAGCTTCTTCAATTGATTTCTTTTGTATGGGTCGTTCTAGATCTATTTCTGGAAGGGTGTTTTTGAGTTTGTTTTCTGCAGCAAATTCAGCCTCTTGAAGGATCTGCATCGCCTCTTCGCTCGCACTCGCGGTGTTAACAGGCATATCCATATCTTGACTTGTTGTACTGCAAATATCAGATAGCAAGTTTCCTATGCTGCCTAACTCTTGGCTGGCTTCAGGAAAAATCGAGCACATTTCTGTTTTAATGTTGCTTATTACGTTTCTTGCTGGATTTAGAACAGTTATTATGTCACCCATCTCTGAGACTGTACTAAGCCGCATAGATACACTTTGTAAGCCAAGTGATGCATGAGACAACATTTTCTCAACTTTTCGGATTTCAGAAAGTTCAGTAGCCAAAATGTTTGCCCTTGCCGAATCTCTTTGTGCTGTTGCTTTGACTATTCGGTTAAAGATTGCTGCGTCCCGATTTTGGAAACGCAAAACTGCTGCATCCAGAGTTTTTGTTTGCGAATCTAGACGATGGGTTACTTCAGCTATTTTTTCTTTTAGATTACCCTCCGAAGGCATAGTCGCATTCTTGATTTTGGAAACCAAGGATTCGTCATTATTTTTTTGTTGCCATTTATTAATGAAATTTTTACCCATGTCTAACGCCAAAAGTCACTTCGGGTTTGAACAATAAAAAAGTGTTCTACTCAATAAGTTAAAATAGAGCCCCTGACAGTGCCATTTTTTAGGTTTATCTTTAAAGTTTTATGTTGACCCGTAAAAATGTTTATGGAACACCTCAATTTAAGCATGGAGACCTCGAAAAATTGGTTTAAAAGCAAAAACCTATTTTGCCAATTTTTCAACGGCTTTTTTAGCCCATTCCGGGTCATGCCAAAGAGCTCGACCAACCGCTACCAAATCAACAATTCCTTCCCTTACCATTTTATCAGCAAATTCAGCCTCAACAATCCCACCAACCCCAATGACCGGAACTTTGACAACTTTTTTAATTTCTTTCGCTTGGGGCACAAAATACCCCTGAATTTGGCGAAGTTGCTTTGGTTCACTTCCACACATCCCTCCTGAAACATCAAGGATATCAACGCCTGAAGCTTCTAACTTCAAGGCAAACGCAACGGCATCTTCTATCTTCGTTCCCATCGGGGCTAAATCATCCGAACCCATCCTATAGAGCAAAACCTTACCACTGAGGCAGCGTTTAACTTTTTCAACAACCAACAAAGGAAAACTCATCCGATTCTCCAAAGATCCCCCAAACTCGTCATCCCGCTTATTTAACAGAGGCGTAAAGAACTGGTTTAACAAATAACCATGGGCGCCATGAAGCTCCACTCCGTCAAACCCAGATTTAACTGCCCTCTCAGCAGCCAAAGCATACTCTTCAGCAATCAATGGCAACTCACTTTTTTCCAGCATGCGCATTTTCCCCGTTGCCGATGGTCCGGCCGGAACAGTGCCGATAATTTTCTTGTTTGCAACTCCGCCTGCATGACTAATCTGCACAATAGCTGGAGCCCCTACTGAATGAATCGCCGATGCCAACTTTTCAAGCCCAGATATTAACGAATCATTGTAGATTCCCAATTGTTTTGGACCAACCTTTCCCTCAGCAGAGACATAAGCATGCTCCACAATTGGCAAACCAAGCGCTGATGAGCGACGAGTGTAAAAGTTGATAACTCTATTTGTTACTTCGCCTTTTAATGATGCTCTGCCAGATTGCATCGGAGGCATAACAATTCGGTTTCTAAGAGTTATCCCCTTTATTTTTAATGAATCCAAGAGGCTAACCAACGCATACACCGATGCAAATTAGCTCAATTAAGGAATATAAGAAGACCGCTAAAACCAGAAATTGCTACTTCATTAGTAAATAGCTAAGTTGCCTTTAGGATAGAGTGATTAACTATTCTTTCTTCTTGGATGGCGCTCTCCATAAGGCTTCTTATTGCTTTATTCATGTTACCGTTAAAGTATGGTTTGACGATTTTTTGAGCAAATTCTTTTAGCATCTCTGCAGTAAAGTTATGAAACGTTAAGGAAACAAGCAGGTCTTGTTCGGTTGCAATTTCAGTTTGAGTCACGTAGTTCACTAAACACCGATATTCAGAGATAATGCTTAAAAGGGAAAGGTTTAAGCGACTCTGAGCAGCCGGTGAGAGGTCACCGAAAATGTCTCTCAATAGCATTATTTCTTTATTTGTTTACTGTAGCTAGCAAGTTGAGCTCTGCTTCTATTTTAGGTGGTTGGGCAATCAAGTTTTTGGCACCCATAATTTGAACAGCTATAAAACCGAAAAACAGAGGGAACCAAAAGCCCGCACTTCTAAGCAAAAGCGCTGTTATGAAGGCGTTAGTTAAAGGCAAGCCATAAAGCACAAAGATGCTTGTTAAAATAACCTCCAATGAACCCACAGATAAGCTTGCCGCAATATCCTGAACTGCAGTAGCTATAAAGTAGATGACAATATAAAATTCAGGGGTCCCGGGGATTCCAAGAGCATAAAAAATTAAGATATAAACTGATAATCCAAGCAGATATGATATCAAGTGCAAAATAAGAGGCTTAATTAACAAACGGGGCTTCTCGCGAAATTTTTTAAAACCTTCATAATAACTGGATAAGGATGCTTTTGCCTGCATTTCGATGAAAGAAGAAAAATGTTTGGGTCTTAGTCTTTTCATTATCTTCTGGTAAATTACCGCAAAATTGCTTGCCGCTTGCTTTTCAAAAGCCAAGTATAGAAGTGCTGCGAAGTAACTTGTAACTCCTATTAGAAAGATAATAAATAAGTTCGATATGATCGGCGGTAAGCCAGGTTTTAGAAAAATCAAGATTGCTCCACTATACAATCCGATGGTAACGATGGTGTAGGCAATAATTCGGTTTGTTACGGCGGAGGCTACCAACGTTCCGTAGCCTTTTCCTGTTTCCCTCTCGACTAAGTATAGTCTGGTTAATTCGCCGCAGACAGTTGCACAGGGTATAACTAGATCGCTAAAGTATCCAACCCAATAATACAAGTAGGCTCTTTTATTAGAAATATTAACGGATAATCTTCTTAGGATATTGTTCCAAGCCAAAGACCAAAAAAATACCGACGCCAGTACCGCTAGCAAGGAAAGTGCATAGTAGAAGGCGTATTGAGTTGAGTTAATTCCTTGCAGAACGATTAAAATTTTAGGAATACCGATGAAGTAGTATAGGTAAACTACAAAAGCTATCAAGCCAGCTATCATAAACAGAAGTGAACGCTTAATTGACAGGTATTTTGTTAAAGCTGACAAACCTGTATCCTGCTTCACGAATCGAATTTGTAAGCCTGTTACAACAAACCTTGAAGTTATATCCTTTATTAATTTCAAATCGCTACATCTCGCGCAATATGGTCGTCTGAGCAACTAAAACAAGCAGTACTGCTTGTTTTGCCTTCAGAATTGCGTAAGCTTTAACAGGCAAGAACCTGATCGAAAACAAAATTTTTGGAATATTCTACCTCTATGCTGACGACTGAAATCCCATAGGCCAATTTTGAGGGTTGTTGAGATCATGCTTCTTGTTATGTATTGCAGCAACGGTGGCGTGAACGTTCTTTTCCTCAACCACAAGGATGATTTGGGAGGTGTGGGGAGCAAAGATGCCTCGTTTAATGTTGATACCTGAAATAGCGCTTATCGCCAATGAAGCTACACCAGGAGAGTCCTTCATCCTGTCACCAATTAAAGTGACAACACCTAACCCAAATTCAACTCTAATGTCTTCATCGAAGCCCTTGATTTTTTCTATGTTTTTCTTGAGGAATTCAGAGTCCAAGAAGAGAAAGTCCCTGATACGTTCGCCTGTTTCCATGGTTTCCGCCCCAAGGTCCATAAAGTCGTTTCTACGTTCCCAAATTCGCAGAGCATCCTCCAGCGAACGGCTTTTTTCATCGTTCATCGAGAGGATTGCACATCCTGATTTTCCAGCTAAACATTTGACAACTTCTCCGCCGACTGTTTGCTCCTCAATCACCGAATACATCTTTGGCTCATCAATAGGTACAACCATTAAAGGCTGATTAAACCTTCTTGCCATAGCAATTGCTGGATTCATCACAATTTTCATACCCATCATGGAAGCCTTGTGTGCCTCGTTGTAGGTGAGAGCTTTTACATGCTCGGTTTCTTGTCCTTTGACGATTTTGGGGTCAGCGCTCTGCACAGGCACATCCTTGAACAGCAGTGTTTTGACGTGATACACATCTTTTAGAAGGCAAGAGACAAAAACCGCAGTTAAATCAGAGCCGCCCCTGCCAAGAATCGTTTCAAGCCCGTCTGCAGTAGAGCCAAAGAAACCTGCTAAACAAATTACTTTGCCTTCTTCAACGGGTTGGATTAGGGTGTGAAGTCTTTTCTTGCTTGCCTGATAGTTTGCTGCGGAATCTTCAAAGTTGTCGTCAGTTACTACAGGCCACTCTTCAGTAGAAACAGTGCATGAGTCTACTCCATGGCTCTTTAGAATGTAATCCATTAGCAATGACATGGTGAGTTCTCCACCCAAAGTGATGGTTTTTGCTTTAATGTTGCCACTAAAACGCTTGTTTACCAGGTTAAGAGCAGCCTGAGTCAAAGTTTTGTATTTTGCTAACGTGGTTTGTGCTTGGCCTATCCATTTATCATTCACATAAGTTTTAGCTAAACGCTCATAGACTTCAAAAACTGAGTCAAGCGGCAATGAGCATGCTTGAGCATAAGATTCCCCTATTCTTATTAGTTCATCCGTACAGCCCATTGGGGCAGAGAATACGGCAATAGGTCCGCAGCCATCTTTTTCTTTGAGTTCTTTTATTTGCTCTATAATTTTGGGGATTCCTTTGCCTTCAACATCAAGAAGACTACCGCCAAATTTAGCAATAGCAAGAGTTTTGAAAGTACATTCCACCTTACGATTTAGCAACATCAAAGCAGCTTTAATAAAATTTTCTAATATCATCAAAAGCAAAGGCAAATAAACGCCAATGCGCTTTCAAATAGAAAGAGGTTTTTACCAATGTATGACGGATACATATTTTACTGCACTAAGAAGACCCAGCAACAATGTCTAAGCAACAAACATTACACTTGCTCAGACCAACAAACCAAGCCCTCAGAACAGATTAAAGAAGGCTCAATTATCTTCCTCTTTAACACCGACGACAAAAGCTTGCTTGGACCTTTTACTGCATTAACAGAAGGAGGCGACCAACTCGATGCAGGAACATGGGCTATGGATGTCGAAACACACATCCCCTCCGAAGACATAAAGGTAACCTGGGAAAATTTACATCTGCTCAAAGATGCACCTAAAAAAATTGCCTTATTAAACGAGCCCCCTAAAACTTGCAAACTATCCGATACCCAAACTCAGAGAGTTCTAGATTTGCTAAAGGAAGGCGAACTCTACCTCACCGAAAAAGAAGAATAAACTAATGTTTAGAGAGTTTCTTTGCCTCTAACTCCACGACTTTATGACAGGTAAAACACCGGGTAAAAGTTAGCTCAAAACCGTTCAAAACGTCAAATTGCCGCTGCCTATACACATGCGGTTTTTTATGATCGCATTTAAGAACCCTAATGACGTTTAGGCTGCCATCTTTCATTCTCCTTTCCCTCAATAAACATCAAGAGGGTTACGTTTAAAAGAGTTTGCACAAAACATCCGGCTAAAACTATAGTTAAGAATATGCAGAAAATCAGCTAAACATAATCGTGACGAGACGGAAAGACAAAACAAAGAAAAAAAGTTGTTTATTGAGTTGTTATTTGGGTTTCAACTTTAACGGGCACTGCTTCTTTGTAGACGAACATTACTGGGCAATTTGCTTCTGTTCGTCTCCAAGCTGCCGCCACTAGTGCTTTTCGCGCGGGTGAGGAGATTTTGACTTTCATGGTTACTCCCTTTAACGTTGGGGGACTGCCGGTTTTTTCAGCTTCAACAGATACGTCGATTTTTCCGGGGTCGATTTTGCTATTTTTGCATACGTCCGCATAGATGATGACTCCACACCCTGCCAGTGACATTAACGCTAACTCAAGCGGGGAGGGACCGGCGTTTGTTCCTCCTGCAGCTTCAGATAAGTCGCATATTACTTTGTGTCCTCGGCCGTTATCGGCTTCTAAACGGGCATTTTCAAGAAGTTTCGCATTTGCCTTTAGTTTTGCCATAATGTTTACCAAACTATTCTGGTTATTTACCAATTTAAGTTTGACTTTTGTTATTGGTGCTGGAATTATTTTGGTTATGTGCTGGCGTAATCTCTTTTAGTTATTTAAAGTATTATAACGGGGCGGCGAATAGTTTAATACTTAAACGTTATTATTGATTTATGTTTAGAAACTAAAGTGGAAGGCACTCTTTAAAAAGTGGGATTGATGTTAATGGCAAAAAACAAACAAACAACAAAAATTAAGCTAAAACCAACTGACAAAGTCGAAATCATCAGTCTAGTTGATAACACCATTGATATACTTTCCACTCCCAGTAATCCTCAAGTCCAGCCATTTTGGCAATGGGTTAAACCGCAACCAAAACAGGATTCTCACTCCAAATTGCCTTTAGCTGAACACGGTTTTTCTATGCTCGTTAAACTTTTCAGCGGTGAAACAACGGAAACTTTCTTGTTTGACACAGGAGGCAGCGCCAACACTATCAAGGAAAACGCTAAGACAATGAGTTTGAACCTTAGCGAGATTGGGTTTGTTGTTTTATCACATGGGCACTATGACCATTTTGGGGGTTTACTCTCCGTCATCGATGCAGTTGAGAAAAAAGGATTACCAATTATTATTCATGAAGACATGTTTAAACCTCGAGGAACAGCTTCACGCATCGGAACCGTCCGAGAATACCCCAAGTTCCCAAACCAAACACAGTTACAGTCCAATAAACTCATCTTGACAAAACAGCCTCACCTGGCTGCCAATGAACATGTTTGCATTACCGGGGAAATTCCCAGAAAAACAAGTTTCGAGAAAGGTTTAGCGAATCAGCGAGTTCTTGTTGATGGTGTTTGGCAGCCGGACCCTTTAATAGTTGATGACCGCGCCGTTGTAATTAACATTAAGGACAAAGGTTTAGTTGTGCTCTCAGGATGTGCCCATGCAGGCATAATAAACACCATCAACTATGCTATGGAAATCACGGGGACAAGCACTGTTTATGCGGTTTTCGGAGGCTTTCATTTGGCTGGTAGAGGATTCGAAGATAGAATCAAATCTACCATAGCTGAATTAATTAAAGTGAAACCAAGCTTAGTTGCACCTTCTCACTGCACAGGATGGCGAGCTATCCTTGCTATATCTCAAGCATTCCCGGATGGTTTTGTTTGGAACAGTGTCGGAAACCTCTACCGACTATAAACTTTAATCAAATAAATTGGCAATTAACCATGAAAATATTAAATACAATATATTGGTTGGATAACGGGAAGTGGATAGCTTGACAGGTAAAGGTCCAGTTCTAATTGTTCCTTGGCGGTGCACCTTTGGCTGCGACAGCGGCTGCATTCATTGCACTTCAGCAGGAAAATCCGCATGCGATGATGAAATTGGCACTGAAGACGCCAAAAAAATGGTGGATCAAATTGCAGATTTTGGCGCAAGCTTCTTTGGGATTACTGGCGGGCAGCCTTTTTTGCGGAAGGATCTCTTTGAAGTTCTGGATTACGCCACAAAAAAAGGATTAAGCACAAGCATCATAACAGACGGTCGCATGCTCGATGAGAAAGCCTTCCAAAACATAGTTAAAAATCAAACCAAAATTTCAGTAAGCATCGATGGAAGCGAGGCAACAAACGATGCCATCCGCGGCAAAGGCGCCTACAAAGCAGCGGTCACGCTAATCGAGAAGCTCGTGCGCGAAAACCTGCTAAACGTTCTGGTTTACACGTTTGCCAACGGCGAAGGCTTTTCGAATGTTAATGAAGAGGACATGCGGCATGTGTTGGATTTGGCTAAGCGGGTTGGCGCGCGCTGGGTGGTCTTCCACGGGATGATTCCTTACAGCAGCGACAAAGATAGCCTCAAAGCTGATCCTACACCTGCCCAGTATGAGTGGCTATGTAACAAACTCTACAATTTAACCCAGGAATACGATGCCAAACCAGCCATAAACGTCTATATTCCTTTCTATGCTCGTGTAGCCAAACAACGTGGAATGTCAGATTTTGAAAAATGGTACAATGGTTTCTTCTTAGGTAGATGCTTTTTCGGCAAATTCTTCAGCGTAGCTGAAAATGGTGATGCAATCCCATGCAGCTACAACGATGCGATACGCATCAGCAACATCAAAAACAAGCCACTCAAACAGATTTGGCGAGAAATGCAGGACAGCGAATTCTACACCAAAATACGAGACAAAAGCAACCTAAAAGGAAAATGCGGCTTATGCGAATACAAAGACCTCTGCGGAGGATGTCGATCTTCCGCGCTATTCTATACAGGAGATATCTTCGGCTCTGACCCAAGATGTATATACATTCCAAAAGCTCTACGACAAAAAGCAAAGCCGAAAGAATAATTGTTTAAAGCACAATCTTCAACACCAATACGACCAAACCGAAGCCAAAAAACAACTGCTAAAAGACCAAAATTCCACAAGAGACGCAGCAGCCAAAATAACAAACTAAACGTAACACACAAAAATATTTTTCATTATTAGGTAACCTAAATTTTTGTTAGTTCTCTTTGGCAGAATACTTTTTTAGAAAACATTTGATGGGGGAGTCGAGTGCACTCAAGTAATTCGGAAGAGAGTGGATAAAAGATACCTGTCTGAGTGCACATCCACACAATATGTTTTTCTTAGACGCTGATGGCAGAACAAAACCGCGTTTTTTCATGTGGCGCTAAATTATTTTGGGTTCTAGTTTTGCGGAAAGATATTTTTTGGGTATTCTTGCTTGTGATGAAAACTGATCCGCCGTTCTTTAGATGTGCTTTAACTTGATTAAAATCCACTTGCTCTGATTCTTGCACTTCTACATCTTGGCTTTTGTTGTTGAGTAATAATACTTGAAAAATTGATGACTTTATTTTTTTAGACATTTAAAATACCTCAATGACTATGGTTTTCGTTTCAGTGTCGATTGATTGTATATTGCAGCAAAAAATGTTTAAAGCTATGTGACTGTCAAGAAGCAACCACAAGAGGTTATTACCGCAAAATGAAAGGAAGAATACGGGGGTCTTTTAGGGTTTTAACCGTTAAATCGGGATTTTCAGCTTCCAACTCTTTTCTACTATACACGCCAGTGGTTACGGCGATGCAACCCATGCTTGCAACCTTGGCTGCTTTCACCCCGAAAATTGAATCTTCAAAAACCACACACTGTTCAGGACTTGCTTTAAGCGTTTTTGCGGTTTTAAGAAAAATTTCTGGGTTAGGCTTAGAATCGGTAATTGACTCGGCAGTTAATACTCTTTGAAAGTACTTCTCTAAATCCATTGCTTTCAACATATGCGTTATGACCGATTGATTGTTCATCGAGGCTAAGCCAACCTTCACTTTTCCCTGTAAAGCTTCCAGCAGTCCTATAGCCCCTTTAAACAGTTCCACTTGACCAGAAAGTTCAATCTCAAATATGCTTTTACGATCAACCAAACGTCTAATCAACTTCTCATCAAACAGTATCCCTTTTGAACGCAAAATTTCTCGAAATGTCTCCGCAGCGCCGATTCCCATCCGTCGCTCAACAAACTCGTCATCGACTTTGCACCCAACCTCGGAGAGCGCTCTGCGAAAAGAGATAACGATGACTTCGCGGGTGTCAGCTAATGTGCCATCCCAATCAAAAATTGCAGTTTCAAACATGCTATTTCTCTATGTGAGGTCTAGTTTTTCTCTGATGGCTTGGCTTTTTTTCGTGGCTTCTTCAATGGCTCGTATCATGCCGGGGCGGATTTGGCTTTGTTCAATTTGGTATATTGCTTCGATTGTTGTTCCGCCGGGGGTGGTGGTCATGTCTTTTATTTTGCTGGGTTCTTCGTTTAGCTCTACTATGAGTTTGCCTGTTGCCATAACGGTCTGTGCTGCGGCTTTTAATGCGATGTTTCTGGGAAGCCCAACTTTTAATCCTGCGTAAGTTAAGGCTTCAATAATAATTGACATGTAACCTGGTCCGCTGCCGCTCACTGCAGTGATGGCATCCATGTACTTTTCATCGATTTCGTCACAGATACCCATCATGTTAAGTAGCGTTCTGACTTTTTCTTTATCCTTGTTTGTCACATTCTCTCCGCAACAAAAAGCCGTATAAGAAGCCTGAACTAGAGCGCCCAAGTTGGGCATTATTCTCACAACTTTGGCGTCAGGTGCATTCTTAACCAAGAATTTCAAAGGTACTGTAGCAGCAGCGGAGATGAGCAGTTTGCCCTTGATTTCTTTGCTGACTTCCTTTAGCACCTTTGCAACATCGCCTGGTTTAACGATTATGAAGATTATGTCTGCATCAGTTGTGGATTTGCGGTTGTCAGAAGAAAACTTTACGCCGATTTTCTCTAAGTCTTCAAGCTTTTCAGCCGCAATGTCTACGGCAGTAATTTTGCCTTCATATTTGCCTTTAACAAGGCTTTTGATAATAGCGCTGCCCATCATGCCTGCGCCGATAACTGTGATTTTATCATTCATTATTTGTTCACGTTATTCTTGTTAAGATATTGATTTTACTCTTTAAACTTTCGCAGGAAATTCAGCTCCATAAGGGAGGAACCTGAAGCCAATTAGACTGTTCCATTTAATATTTTACTTACATCCCGAGACTAATTCTTTAAGAATTCTATGCATTGCTAAGGCTGGTGCATTTGTCTTTATGCCGCGGGGGTTGAAATGTGTGGGTACCGCTTGAAAACCCGCATTCTCTAATGCTTCAAGAAAGGCTTGATTGCTTGGCGAGGGCAAATTTAGTTTTCCACCCAGCTTGTCGATAACATAGTACGTGGCTGGCAGATTAGCTTCATTTTTGATGAAGGTTAGCAGTTTGTTTATTCTTGCATTGTTCTTAAGTTCAGTATTTTGGTTTTCATTAATTACGGCGTCGACAAATTCCGCATCAGCAATTGCGCCAGTCCACAGAGGTCCTGCATAATCCATCTTACCTCCGCATTCAGGGCACACAAAATTGCCAAACGGTTGACGCGTGATCTCTCGATGCATACAGTTAAAACAGTGCAGGGTGTAACCTGTGTTTTTAAGGCTCTCATCAGCTCTTTGGCATCCATATCCGATTTGAGCGTAAACTCGAATGTAATGGTCACTGCTGTGACTAAAGACCAATCGCATGCCAATATCATGTTGCGCCGCTGCAGCAGCCATACAGCCAGCCAAAAGCCTGACAGCCAATTCATGACAATACTCAGTTCGCAAAGGTTTGCCACCGTATTTTCGAACACAAGCTTTAGAGTGAACTCCGCAAAGTGGCGCCAAATCAGTTGCCGTTGCCGCAATCAACCCTTTGTTTTTGAGGGCGCGAAAGGATGAATCCAAATAAGGAACCGGTGTCCCAAAGGGGTCAATATCAATAATGTCAAAGCGTTTTTTTGGTGAGGCATTGCAGCTTAAAACGTAGTTTGCATCTTTGTACATGATAGTGATTTTGTCTTCAAGTTTGTTTAGTCTAATGTTGTAGGTTGCCAAATCATGGGCGTGTTTGTTGATGTCACTTAACAAAACACTTTTCACATTCTCGATTTCAGCGGCATAACGGATTCCGCGGATACCTTGACTAGTTAACGGTTCACAGATGGTAATTTCCCTATTGATAAGGTGCTGGTAAGCCTTGAAAACGAGTACGGTAAGGTCTCGGTTGAATTCCATAACTGGATTGTAGAACACTGGAGCTTTAGAGGGTGCATAGTCGCTGGGAACTACACCGTAGGCAGAGAGTTTGGGTACCAAAACTTGCACTTTGCCTTCATGAATGATTTCACTTGGAAAATCACATTCATACTCTTCTTGTTTTGCCATAGGAAATATGCCCCAGAGGTGGATATGAAAAGAATTTTATCACAATATTAGACTTCCTATTATTATGGTGGAAAAAGTGGCAAAACGTGTTATTTTACTAACTGGTTTGCCTGGGGTTGGTAAAACAACTGTGCTCATTAAGGTCGTTGAAGGTCTAAGAGCAAGAGGAATTATCGTTGGCGGTATGATTAGCAATGAAGTTCGCGAAAACGGTATTCGCGTAGGTTTTGAAATCTCTGATCTGACCCCCGCCAAACGGGGGTGGTTAGCTCATGTAAATCAAAGGAGTGGACCCAAAGTTGGTCGATACCGTGTTAACCTTGAGGGCTTGGATAAAATTGGTGCAGAAGCAATTGATAGTGCTATTGAAAAATGTGAAATCGTAGCAGTTGATGAAATAGGGCCAATGGAGTTATACTCTCATAATTTCAAGCTTTCGGCAGAACGAGCTTTGGAAAGCAAGAAGTTTGTTTTGGCTGTTATCCACTCTAAATCCAAAGACCCATTAATAGCTATGGCAAAGCAAAGATCTGACTCAGAGCTTTTTGTCGTGACCTTGGCTGATCGAGAAATGTTGCCCCAAGAACTAACTGATTATTTGCTACAGAATATTCAAAAATTCCATAGCTAAGACGGTTTTTTCTTGGGCTCAATTTTGGGTTTTGTTGTTTGAGTTTTTACGGGTTCATCCCAGTACTTGTCAAACTCTTCTGGTGTCATAAGATCTAAGCTTCTGAGTTGCTGACTAAATGTATCTAATGCACATGGATTGTTCATGTGCGCACGGTAAATTTCCATTAAAAGATCAATAGCCATCGATTGAGACACAGGTTTTTTAGCCATCAAAGAAAACTCTGCAGAAACACGAGCTAAATCCTCGTAGACCCGGAATGGTAAATTTATAGTTGTTACCATAGCAAACACTTCATCGCGTTATTTTTTGATGCTTGTTGAGCTTTTTCTTTTGTTTTTGTCAATTCTTCAATCGTTATCAATGCCGACTTCAAAACGTACACCGTAACTAATCAATTATGCTCCTTCAAAATAAAATTTGGCTTATTAGGAATCAATAGTTAACGTAATTAAGACATAAATAGTCTCCAAGTATTATTGAACTAAAAATAAAAGGTGGCTTTTTTGAGGATAGGCTTCTTTGTTTGGGAGTATCCACCGCAACTTGTCGGCGGCTTAGGAACATATGCGGAATATTTGACTCAGCAATTTGTCGATATAGGTCATGACGTCTCAGTTTTTACATTGAATAACAATGGGTTAAAAACTAGGGAAATAATGAAGGGTGTAGAAGTTCATCGGCCTCAAATCACAGATGCAAGTAATGTTTGGCCTTATTTTGTGGTTGATGACCTCAAAAAATGGGGCACCAATATCAAACTTTTCAACGATATTTTTATCTACAACATTTTAAGCTCTGCAAAGTTCATCAATGGGCTAATAAAAAAGGAAAACTATCATTTTGATGTTGTATGTGTCCACGATTGGTTAAGTAGCATTGCTGGATTGGTTGTAAAAAACGAAACTAAAATTCCTGTAGTTTTTCATACCCATAGTACTGAATGGGGAAGAAGCGGGGGAGAAGGATCTGGGGTGGTTTCACATTTTGAACGAGCTATCGCTGAAAATTCAGATAGAATAATAACCGTTAGCTACTCTATGCGGGATGATCTTATCAAGCATGGTTGGTCTCAATCCAAAATTAGCGTTGTTTGGAATGGTGTTGACCCTGATATTTATGATCCTTCTAAGGTTCAAAAATCAGAAATCGATCAAATTAGACAAAAATACGGTGTTCCAAAAGACTGGAATATGATATTGTTTGTTGGTAGGCTCACTTGGGTCAAAGGTGTTCGTAACTTGTTGCAGGCAATGCCTCTAGTTCTCAAGGAATACACTAACACGAAGCTAGTGATTTTGGGGAAAGGCGAAGAACAAACCGACATCGTTGAAACAGCAGATAGACTGAACATAAAAAACAATGTTGTCTACCGCTTTGATTTTGTCTCAGAAAAAGAACGAATAATCCATTACGCAGCATCTGATCTATGTGTATTTCCGTCTATTTATGAACCCTTCGGAATCGTAAGTTTGGAAGCTATGTCAATGGAAAAACCCGTGGTTGTGGGTGCCCGAGGAAATGTAGGATTCAAAGAACAGGTTGTTAACAGTGGAACTGAACAAAATGGCCTTCACATTAACGGCGAGAACCCTGCGGACATCGCTTGGGGCATAATAGAAACATTGCGTGACCCGTTGAAGGCTAAAAATTGGGGAGAAAACGGCAGAAGACGAGTAATCGAGTATTTTACATGGCGCAAGGTAGCTGAAGAAACTATTAGGATCTACGAATCGTTACTCTGAAAATAGTTGCTAAAAAAGGAAGTTTAAGTTGCTAACATGTCTGCAACGTCAAGCAACCGCAAATCGATGGGTTTGCATTTTTCTGCAGCTTCTTCAAGGTTGATGCTTGCTATTTCTCCCTCTAGTAAACCTACTGCTTTGTTTCCTTTTCCCGTGACGATGAGTTCAACAGCTTTTTCAGCGAAAAGGCTTGCTAGTAAACGGCTGCGGGCGGTTGGGCTTCCTCCTCTTTGTGCGTAGCCGAGAATTGATAGCCTGACTTCTGCTCCAGTCTGGTTTTGAATTTGCTTTGTTAATTGGCTTGTGTCGCCGATTCCTTCAGCTGCAACGATTATTCCTGCTTTTTTGCCTTTTTTAGAATTTTGCTCCATGACTTTTAAGATTCCGTCAACTTTGACTGGGTTTTCAGGTATCAGAATGACTTCGGCGCCGACGCAGATGCCTACTTCTAATGCTAAGAATCCTCTTTTTCGTCCCATGACTTCGACGATGAAGATGCGTTCATGAGAAATTGCTGTATCCCTAATCTTGTCGATGGCGCCGACTGCTGTGTTGACTGCGGTGTCGAATCCTATTGTTTCATCTGTTCCATAAACATCGTTGTCAATAGTTGCAGGTATCCCAACCATGGATGCGTTGCTGACTTTGCTCAAGCTTGAAGCGCCCTTGAAGGAGCCATCTCCGCCAATTACGACTAGTCCATCGACATCGTTTTTGGATAATGTTTTTGCTCCTTTTTCGACTGCTCCGGGTTCTTCAAATGTGGGGCAACGTAATGTATGGAGTATGGTGCCGCCTAGCTGGATAATTCCGCCGACGCTTCTGGGAGTTAGCTTTTTGAAAGAGTTCCTCAATAACCCATCCCAACCGTGTTCAAACCCAATTACCTGATAGCCTTTCAAATGAGCTACACGGGTAACTGCTCGAATGGCGGCGTTCATGCCTGGTGCGTCTCCACCTGAAGTAACAATACCAATTGTTTTTGTCAAACTGCAACCCTTAATCAATCTGTCTTACTAAGAGATTAAAACATTTAGTATATCATTTAGAGTGGTTAGAGTTCCAAAACACATAAATGCTCTTCTTTTGTCTTTATGGATTCTGTCGGGAGGTAGCTCAGCCTGGCAGAGCTCTCGAGCTGGCTAACATGCTTAGTTGGCGGAGAAGCTGTAGAGGTCTACCCATGGTGGGCTTCATTCTAGCCTGTCTAGGCCACAGATACCGAGCTGTCGCAGGTTCAAATCCTGCTCTCCCGACCAATTTTTGATTTATCTGAGAATTAAGACAACTTTGACGAACTTTCTAACAGAAAATGCAGTTCATTGTCAGGTTTCTTGACAGTAGCTGGGTTTGTAGAGTCTATTTGTGAGGCTTGTTAGATTGGTTTTGCTTTGGGTGTCGATCCTGTTTCTGCTGGCTGGTTTTTCTTGCGCGAGAAGATTAAGCTTGTTGATTTGACGATTTGGGGTATGCCAGCTAGATCTTCAATTATTAATAGTCCTCTTGCTAAGATTGCAAATGCTCCTATGGCGCCTAATGTGGCTGGGCTTGGACTAACAAAAAGGAGGCTTAGGATTCCTACGATGCCGAATTCTTGGACGCCTGCTCCTGCTGGAGTGATTGGAACGAATGCTAATGCAGTTACCAGTGGGTGAATCAGGAAAAAGCCAAGCCATGCTATTGCAAAGTTGCTGCTGATTGATATTCCTAAGGCGACTGCTAAGAAATACCATTCGAAGCCTTTTAGAACCCAACATATCATTGTTAATCCGAAGATTTCGGGTATTGCTGAGCGTGTTTTTTGGGCGCTGTCTTTGTATTCTTCAAGTTTGCCCATTATGCCTCCTGTGAATCTTTTGAGGTATCTCGAATTTGCTATGCGGTCGAAGATGCCTATTGCTCTTTCTGACCATGAGAAAGCTGCCAGTAGGATGGCGCCTGTTAGCATTAGAGCTATGCCTAAAATGATTACAAAAAAAGTTACGTTAATTCCCAAGATTGTGGCGGTTGGCCAGTTGCCTGCTGGGACAATTTTAATCAAGAATATTGCGGCTCCTATGCCGCCGATTACTTTGACTAGAAACTCTATAGTTTGGATTCCTAGTACGCTTGATAGTGCTTTGGATGTGGGTACGTTTTGGTCTTGCAGATAGACGGGTGTTAATATGTAGCCGGATCGGCCAGGTGTGACGTCGCTGGTTAACATTCCGGCGTACTGAGCTAGTAGCGTTTTTCCAAATGAGGTTTTTACTCCTCCTTTTCCCAGGACTCGTCTTAGTCTTATAGTGAAGAAAACGTTTATTCCAAAATACATTAAGAACGCGAGAGCTAGATATTCGACTTTGATTTTGAGTAGCGCGTCGTAGAGTGAGCCGAGACCAATGTACCAGAGTAATGCTGCAAAAATGGCGACCATTATAACTACTTGGACAGTAATTTTGAGGATTCTTTTCAGCGAGCTTTGTGTCTTTGGCGCAGGGGATGGTTGAGGATTATTCATGGAGTTTAGAAATTGATTTTGAGGGTTAAATGGATTGTGGAAAAGTAGTGCAAGAACCTAATTTACATAAACCGCAACTCTAAAGGTTTAGTGTCTGTTGAAACGTTTTTCTCGGTTTGTTCCTTTCAAGATGAAGTAGATCAAGGCGTTGCTAGTCAACCATAAAATGATCAGGTTGAATGTTGTGTTATGAGTTAGGCTTTCTCCAAATTCTCTTGCTGCAAGAATTGCAGCTAACCAGAGAATTGCATTGGCAATAATAAGCAAGGTCAGCTGTCTTTGAAGTATGTTAACGACAATGTTGGTTGAGGTGTATGCGTTGGTCTTCACAATGAGACTGTAGGCTTCTTGTCCAAGGTCTGAAAGCATATATTTTTCATCCTTCTGGGCAATTAAGGTTTGTAAGCTGTTAAGGTGGTATGATAGTGAAGAGCTGTCTTCGATTTCCACAGCTCTTTTTATTTCTGTAAAAGTGACTTGCCTTCTTTCGCCGATATACCGGAGAATGTCTCGACGCTTCTGGTTGCTTAAGGTCTTAAAAATAGATTCTTAAAGACTTTCATTATCAGCTTTAATATCCATCGATTTTACCCTAAACACAATTGGTTCTAGCTTGATTTATACTGGGTAGTGAAGAAAATTTTACTTAAGAAAATTTTACCCAAAAAAGCGAGGTACTACACCCATATTTTCTATGGTCTTACGCATTCAGCTTTGGGTCTATAGGGACGTTTGGTTGTTCTTTTTCGTTTATGATATTCACATTCAGCAATTCTTGTTAGCATCCACTCTTGATCGCTGTAGCAGCAACCGCAGGGTAACTTTACTTCTTTTGAAGTTTTAGGTTCGCTTATGTTTTCTTTGTTGAGTTTGGTCAAAGCTCGTCAAAATTACATGTCGCATTTAACGTATTAATTTTACTTAGAATCCAGCTCCTATTAGATAATCGAAGTTGCAAGTTCAGTAGATGGAAAAGTAACTTCAGGGTTTGATTATAGTTTTTGGTGCAAGCAATTAAGATGCGTTTAGACGGTAAAGCGTAAATCAAAGATTGAGAGGTTGTGTAAAATTCAGTCTCATCATTATTTGCGTTTTTTTCTTTATCTGCTAGAACAACAGCACCTAAAAAATTCTTGTTGTTTTTCTACCACCCCTCCATGCAATGAGGGGTAGCTTTTGGAGCTTAAAACTGCAAAATGCTTCTTTAGAAGAATATTGGTTTGTATGGTGGGTTTGCATAATGTAGAACGTTAGTGTTTGGCTTAGAACCTGTTTGCTTGAGCTCTGATTATGCTTGGGATAGAAAAAACGTTAGTGTCCCAAACTTCTTTTTCATCTCTGATGTTTGATGCAAGTTTAAATGTTAACTTTGATTAATATTTCCTATTGGAGCAGGATTACGTGTCTTATTACTTTAATATTCCCTATCGGAGTAACCCGAAACTCAAAGCTGTTATGGAAAAAATACGTGATGACAAAAAACTTCAGACGTTTTGGCGTTGCGCAAATGTAATGGCAATTGAACGTATGGGTTATACTGATCATGGACCAACTCATGTAAAAATAGTGGCCAATTTATCACTAAAACTTCTTCGGATTTTGGTAGAAAGAAAGCTCATAAAGCCCAGCATCGTGGAGAACTATAACATGAAGAACGAAGATGCTGAAGTCGTTGTAGTTTTAGGTTCAATCTTTCATGACCTTGGAATGATTGTTCAACGTCATAATCACGAACAATACAGTGCTTTCTTAGCTTTAGAATTTTTGGAACGGTGTTTGACGCCAACTTACAATGACGAAGAACGGGCAATCCTCACGTCGGAAGTTCTTCACGCTATTGTAACCCATGAGGAGCCACGTAGCAATGAACCTTTTAAAAGGATTCTAACTAAAGAAGCAGGGATAGTTGGAATCGCAGATGCGCTCGACATGGAAGCGGGCAGAGCGCGTATCCCATTTCAGTACGGTAAAATCGACATTCATGCTGTCTCAGCTTTGTCAATTGAGAAAGTTGAGGTTGAAGTGATTGAAAACTGGCAACCGGAAAGCGGCATAAAACCAATCGTAATCAAAATAAAAATGTCCAACTCAGCAGGCGTATTTCAAATTGATGAGCTTCTAAAACCCCGCATCGTCAGCTCTGGGCTTCAACAGTTCTTCCATGTAATAGCCGAAATTACGGGCGAAAAAGAAACAAGGATTATCGAAAAATTTGAAATCTAATTCTGTTAGAGGGACTTTGAATGATTCATAAGTACGATGTTGTGATAATAGGCGGCGGAATCGCAGGGTTAACTGCTGCGTTAACAGCTTCCAGCGAAACCTGCCAAGTAGCCGTAGTTAGCAAAGTGTATGTTACCCGTTCTCATTCTGTTGCAGCGCAAGGTGGAATCGCAGCCAGTTTAGGCAACGAGGAAGATGACCATTGGGAATGGCATATGTACGACACAGTGAAAGGAAGCGATTACCTAGCAGACCAAGACGCTGTGGAAATCTTGGCTAAAGAAGCGCCAAACGCAATATACATGCTTGAACACCTTGGTGTTCCTTTCAGCAGAAACAGTAGAGGCAAGATTGAACAACGCCGATTTGGAGGGCACACCAAAAACCAGGGCGAAGCCCCAATTAAGCGTGCATGCTATGTATCTGACCGCACCGGCAGAGCAATCATGGATACGCTATTCGACCAATGTCAACAAAAAAACGTCACCTTTTACAATGAAGTATACATCAAACAGCTCTTGTTCGAGAGTAATCTCTGCTGTGGAGCAGCAGGATACGACCTAGCCACAGGAGAAACTCGCATCTTTCATTGTCGAGTAGTTGTTTTGGCGACTGGTGGTTGCGGAAAAATCTACAAAACTACCAGCAACGGATTTGCATCCACAGGTGATGGATTCGCATTAGCTCTTGACGCATCGTTGCCTTTGAAGGATATGGAGTTTGTTCAATTCCACCCAACAGGTATCTATGGGTTTGGTATCTTGATCAGCGAAGCTGCTAGAGCTGAGGGAGGTATTTTGAGAAATGGTTTAGGCGAACCGTTCATGGAAAAATATGCTCCATCGCTTAAAGATTTGGCTCCAAGAGATATTATTTCACGCGCAATTTTAGAAGAGATAAAAAAAGGCAACGGTGTTACCGGCAAAGACTATGTTCACTTAGATCTACGTGGTCTAGGCAAAGAAGTTTTAAACAATAAACTGCCTGAAGTGTCCTCGTTTGTTAAAACATATATAGGGATTGATCCCAGCCAAACTCCTATTCCTGTGGCTCCAACCTGTCATTATATTATGGGTGGAATTCCAACTGATGTAGAAGGACGCGTACTAGCAGATGCAAAGGGCACAGTTTTGCCTGGATTTTATGCCATAGGCGAATGTGCTTGTGTGAGTGTTCACGGAGCAAACCGCTTAGGCTGCAACTCATTAATTGATTTAGTGGTCTTTGGAAGAAGAGCAGGCATTTCTATATTAGAAGAAGTCAAAAAGAGGATTTTTCTTCCATTACCTTCGCAAGCTGAAAGCATGGTTGAAGATAAAATACAAAGTTTGCTGGAATCCAAGGGAACTGAGTGTGTTCCCGTTCTGCGTGAAACCTTGCAACGCTTAATGACTGAACAATGCAGTGTTTTTAGGACCGGAGAAAACCTGGAGCAAGCTCTCAAACAAATTCACCAACTCAAAAAACGACTCCAAAACGTAGGCTTAACAAATAAGTCCACGGTATTCAACATGGAATTGCAGGAAGCACTCGAAATAAACAACATGCTTCGAGTTGCTGAAGTCATTGTCTTTTCAGCGCTTCACCGCAAGGAAAGCCGAGGTGCGCATTTTCGAAGCGATTACCCCGAAAGAAACGATCAAGAATGGCTCAAACACACCTTTGTTCAAGAAACGCCAATTGGACTTATTAAAAGCTACAAATCAATGGATATTGGGCGATTTGCGCCCCAAAAACGGAGGTACTAAAGTTGAATGTTACATTGAAAGTTTACCGCTTTAATCCAAAAACCGACCAAGAGTCTCATTATGATGTTTTTACTATAGAAGCAGAACCCAGTGAGCGCATATTAGATTGTTTAAACAGAATTCGCTGGACAAAGGACAGCAGTCTTTCTTTTCGAATGTCTTGTGCACATGGAATCTGTGGGTCTGACGGTTTAACGATCAATGGGCAATCAGCATTGGCATGCCAAAAACTAATAAAAGACTACGATTACCAAAACGAAATAGTAATTGAACCGCTAAAATATTTTACAGTTATCAAAGATCTAATCGTCGATATAACGCCCTTTTTTGAAAGACTCAAATCGATAGCTCCGAAAACGCAAACAAACTCCGTTCTCGCAGATGACAAAAAGGAGCGACTGCAAAGCATTGAAGAGCGGAATCGTTTTGATGATACGCTGAAATGTATTTTGTGCGGTTGCTGTTATGGCAGTTGTCCCGTGATGGTTGAGCAAGACCAAGATTTTGTAGGTCCAGCTGCAATCTTGAGAGCACAACGCTACATTTTCGATTCCAGAACCACTGACGAAAACGAACGTTTGAAAATAATCCAGAAACCGCACGGCGTCTGGGGATGCAAAAGCTACTATATATGCACATTTGTTTGTCCAAAGAACATTAAAGTTACCGAAGCAATCTTAAAAACAAAAAAGAAGATAATACAAGAAAAACAATCCATAACTGTAACAGGAGACATGTAGGATGGAAACCCGAAAAGAAATTGACCCATTGGGCGAGAAAGCAATACCTAGAGACGCTTACTTTGGCATACAAACCTTCAGAGCAACCGAAAATTTCCCTGTCAGCGGCATAAAAGAACCAATCCAATTCATCAAAGCCTATGTGCTAATCAAGAAGGCAGCTGCACGCGTCAACATACAAGTCGGCTGGCTAGACAAAAAAATCGGAAACGCAATAATCAAAGCATGCGACGAAGTTTTAGCTGGCAAGCTAATTGACCAATTCGTTGTAGACGTTTTCCAAGCTGGAGCAGGTACATCATTTAACATGAATGTTAACGAAGTTTTAGCCAACAGGGCACTTGAAAATTTAGGTAAACAAAAAGGCGAATACAAGATAGTTAGCCCAAACGACCATGTAAACATGGGTCAATCAACCAACGACACCTTTCCAACAGCACTTCATGTTTCGGTCTTGATCTCGCTTCAGCCTTTATTTTCGGCGTTAGACGATTTGACTGCGGCTCTAGAAGAGTTGGGGAGAAAAAATGCTCATGTGCTCAAGTCTGGGAGAACTCATCTTCAAGATGCTGTTCCTGTTACAGTAGGGCAAGAGTTTGGTGCTTATGCCTCAGCAATAGCAAATACCTTAACGGAACTTAGACGACGGCAAGAAAACCTCTATGAAATTGCTCTTGGCGGAACAGCCACAGGAACAGGGGCCAATACGCATCCTGATTACAAAAAAATCGCAATAGCTGAGTTGGCAAAGTTGACTGGTTTTCCATTCAAGCCAGCAAAGAACAATTTTGAAGCGTTGCAAAGCCATAGACCTGCACAAACGGTTTCAAGTGGGCTCAAAGAATTGGCACTTGAGCTTATCCGTATAGCAAACGATTTGCGTTTGCTTGCTTCAGGTCCGACAACAGGTTTAAATGAAATTACTCTACCGCCTGTGCAACCCGGTTCATCTATCATGCCTGGAAAGGTTAATCCAGTTATGGCGGAGTGCCTTGACATGGTTGCTTTTCAAGTTGTAGGAAATGATGCGGCTGTGTCTTTGGCGGTTCAGGCTGGACAAATGGAACTCAACGTTATGACACCCGCAATAGCCTATAACATGCTCTTTAGCATCCAAATCCTATCGAACTACTTACCGGTTTTCACAGAAAAGTGCATACGAGGCATAACTGTTGACGAGAAACGTTGCGAGCAGTACCTAGAAAAAAACCCCTCATTGGCGACGTTATTAGCACCCAAAATCGGCTATTTGGAAGCAGCAAAAATCGCTAAACAAGCTCAAGCCGAAAGCCGTACGGTTAAAGAAATTGCACTTGAAAAAGGTCTTTTAAATCCAGAAGAGCTGGAGAGAATTTTCACACGGAAAAACCTGCTAAATGAGAAATAGCACATCTGTTTTAGCCATGTTTTTCTCAGAAATGCATTTTTAGCATCATTAGGTGAAGACTAAATTATCCGGCGATGCCATAACCGCTAACCTTGACAACTGCACTAGATGAGCCAGTGTTTGTTTTTGCGTCAAATATTATTGCCCAAATTATGTCTTGTGAAGGAAACAGCTGCATCATGTCATCATCTGACAGCCACACAGAACTGCTGTTTGTGAAGGTTTTTTGAACGGGGTTTGAAATGATGTTATCGATGTATTCGATACGAACTCGAATGGTAATCACTTCGTTGTTTGCAAAATTGCCTTCTACTGATATTTTGGGTTTAAAGGAAAAAATTGTCAGGGGGCGTACTTCAACGGTTTGGTTTTCGCCATACTGGTTGTTTACCCCAACGTTTACGACTATATCTTCGCGCTTGAATATTGCACCGTTTGCTGAGAGCCAGATGCCCTGTGAGTCATGGATTTTAGCAGTCCAGTTGCCCAGAAAACTAACTCCACTTTCTAGCGTGGGTGCTGGATTGCAGTTGTTGCCAATGTCAATGCCAAACAAATAAATGGGGTCGGTTGTGAAAGATTCGAAAACAACGCCAATTAAAAGCGTTTGATACATGGAGCCGTCGACGTACATTCCTGTTTGGTTGGCTCTACCATTATTACCGATCCAGAACCTGACATCTTGAATTTGACTATCGGAAAACTCAGCTAGAGGCTCGACTTTAATTCCAACAGAGAAATCTTGGAAATTAAAAGAACACCTTTCAATAATACTGCTGGAGTATGATCCTGTGCCGTTTCCTGATGGAGTTCGAAAAACTATCCCTTCAGAGGAATTGATAAATTGGCAATTTTCAACTTTGCTGTATTCTGTCCATGTGTTAGAGTTTGCAAATTCTATTCCCGTTGAGGAATTTTCGAAAATCATATTTGATATAGTTGTCCCAAAAGAGTTCTCAACTCTGATAGTTGCGTTGATTAGAACTAGACCGGATACGACCGCGTATTTTGACGTCGTATAGTTATCGCCGTAGATGACGATTTTGTGTCCATTACCGAGGATGGTTGCTTCATTATTGCTTACAATTTTAGCGTTAATCTTATTTTTTATGTAGATGTCATCGGTTAGGCTGTAGGTGCCTGGGTTGATGTAAACAGATTTGCCCTGGCTTAACGCAGAATTGATGGCAATAGACGCACTTTGAGAGTTCTCTGCAACAATACCTGTTACCATATTCTTTAGTTTGTAGACATTGCCATCTTGAGATAGTACGTAATCGTAGTTTATGCTGTTTGTGCTCATGGAGCTACGGGTACTTTCAAAAATCAGGTAAGTGTTGAAGATAGATAAAGAAAGCAGAGCTACAAGGACTATGACGATTGCTCTTTTAGAAATTATTTTTTTAAGGGAAGCTTTCATTTTGGGAGAGCCCTGCAAATTTAATTATCATTAAGAGCCATTGTTAATTAAATTTTATCCTGCTGATTATTTGAAAACAGAAAATTTTTTAACGCTCTAAATGCTTCGCAGAAATGCCTCGAGGTATGATTTGAAAGTTAAATAAAAGAAAAAATAATTTTTGAATGAATCAATCCTCAAACAATTGGATGTTTTAAAAAATATCATTCTACAAAATGTGAATTCCCAATTCTGCCAGTTTTGAAAGATTATTGATTTCTAACGATTTTGTTCCAGTCACTAAGCGTGAAATTCCTGCGCTTGCTTGGGCTCCTGCAGTTGCTACAATGTCGGTTTTATATGATAGGGTTATTGTTATTCCCGCTTGTCGTAATTCGTCTGCAGTCTCAATTACTGTGTTCCGCATGCTTTTGACAGCTTTAATTCTTTCAGGGCTTTCTTTGATTGTTTGGATTGTACCCTCTTTTCTACTTTTGAGTACTTCGGCGATTAAGTCTTTTATGAAATCTTTATCCTTTAAATTTACATCGATTCTTTTGTTCACTGCTGTAACTTCAAGGTCTTCTTTGCCATTGGCTGATATCTTTAACTTTCCTGATTCAAGCATCTGCCCTATCATGGTCACTAATTGCATGCTTGGACTAACCTTAGACAGATTAGGGATTTTTCATTTTGGTCGAGTTATTTACTTACTTCTTTTGAATAGACAATGTCTAAGATTATTGATCCGTTTAACTTTGCCTTCATCATACCGACATCAAGGGTAAGGTCTTCGAAGCTAAGTTTAACGTCGGATTCTTTACCGGCAAGCTTGTCTATTACTGCTAGCAAGGTACTTGCCATAGTTTCAGCAGTTTTTTCCATACCATGAGCGGTCTTTTCTGCTATTCCAGAATTTTTTTCCATTAAAATCACACGTTTAAATTGCTTTTTCAGAAATATAAGCTTTTAAGAATATACCATAAGACTGCTGATGGAATATTTGCTATTTGATCTATAAAAATGGTTAGATTTTTATGATTTGAGCGTGAGGGATGCCTTCTATCTCTATAACAGCTTCTGGATGAACGTATCCTTCAGCTATAGCTTTTTCGACGCAGCATTTGCCAACCAAGTTTACAATCGTTGAGTTTCCAATCAAATCCACCGCTTCTTCAACAGTGGCTTTTCTTCCGTTGTAGAACTCTTTTTTTATTCGGAAGACTATTTTTCCTTCTTTAAGAGTTTTTCCAAGAAGTTCGCAGTCGCAAACCGCAAGCATTACATTCTGCCCAATCTTTTTGAGGTTAAGGAAGACTTCCAAACTGATGCTCTCATAGTTGTTTAATGGCTGACTTTGCACCGCATGCATTGCAAACCAGGAAGGATAAGCGTTTATCTTTAACTACTTTTGTGTCGGGGCGCTTACAAACTGGACATATAACATAACTTTCCATGTACCGGTTCAGTAGTCGTTCAAAGCTTTCTCTTTGAAATTTACCTTGGAATATGGCGCGTGAATCATGAAAGGTTGCGGCGGTTGCCATTTCACGGGTAAGGAATTTTAGGATGTGCTGGGGATCGCGGTCTAAGGCGTTTGTTATATCTTTGAAGTTGTAAATTATTGTTCGCATTCCCACAGTATTCATTATTATTCTAGGAAATTCAAGACGTTCCCGTTTTATGGACACTTCGGGCATTTGAGCGCAAGCTCTCTTTAGCAATTCATTGTAATCGTAGGACATTTTGTTCCATCTACCCATTGATGGGTGGTTGCATCTATTTAAAATTATAAGACTTCAAACAAGTTTATAATGGTCTTTGCTGAGGAGTATTAAGTAACCAATATAAATTCGGAAAGCAAAGCTAACTAACAACATCCACAAAACATTGGGGCAGACTCTTGACTGAGAAAGAAAAAACCGTCCAAGTAACAAACATTAACATTCAAATAGACACTATCAGAAAGCAAATCACTGACGGCAATGCTCAAATTAAAAAAGATATCGAAAAAAGAAATCAACTTCATGAGCAAGTGAAAAAAACCCGTGAAGAAATCAGCAAGATGAAGATGGAACGGGATGCTTTAAATGAAAAAGTAAAGCAGTTAAAGCAACAAAGAGATGCAATACGGATTCAAGTTAACCCTTTAATGGATGAAGTTAAAGTATTGAAAGATAAGATCGAGGAATTGAAGAAGCATCTTCCTCGTGTTAGTCAACGTAATCTTAAAGAAGAGCATCAGGCCATTGAATGGAAGATTTCAACAACATCACTTGAACTCCAGGATGAAAAAAGGCTTATTGATCAGGTTAAAGCGATTGAAATTCAACTTAAAAGTTACAAGAAAATCGATAACCAAAACAAGAAAATCGATGAATTATATAAGCAAAAGAAAGTTTTTGATGATCAGGCCGATGTGTTCCATAAAGAATTAACTGATCTAGCGAAGAAAAGTCAAGATTTTCATACTCAAATAATGGAAAAAGCCAGCATAATGCGGCGTGAGAAAACCGAAGCTGACAGTTTGCATCAGGCGTTCATTAAAACAAAAGAGCAAAATAACCTCCTTTACGAACAAATCAAGCTTCTTGTAAATCAATCGATAGGTCTAAGGAGCGAAATGCAAGAGCAGTACGACGCTAGAAGACTAGAATATCAAGTTAGAAGGCAACAAGAGGATTCCAGACGCAAGGAAATGGATGCTAAACGAAAAGAAGAGCAAGCTCAAAGAGCTATAAAAGAACACGAAATCAAAGAGAAAATAGGTTCTGAAGCCCGAGAGAAATTACAACGCGGCGAGAAGGTAAGTTGGGATGAATATCAACTTATGCTGGGCGACGATGAAGAGACTGATTCAGAAACACAAGCTTAAATTTACCTTGCTGTATTAAAGGAATATAGATTTGGAATGGCTGAAAAGGAAACGCAACAGCAAACGCAAAAGCGTATCCTAATTTTATGTGTTGATAGAGATGGCGATTTAGAAGTTAAAGCTAACGTAAAAACGCCACTTTTGGGCAGAACTGCCAATTTGGATGGTGCAGTTTCCTTGGCCTTAAAGGATCCTGAAGAACCAGATGCAAACGCTATGTTTGAGGCGGTTCGTCTCTATGACCGTCTCCAAAATGAAAAGCAACCGGAAGAGATTTTTGAAGTAGCTACAATTTCAGGTACGGATCTTGGAGGAGTCAGCGCTGACCGAAAACTCGTCGCAGAACTAAACAATCTGCTGGGGTCTTTCTCTGCTAACGAAGTGATTTTAGTTAGTGACGGCTACTCTGATGAGGCTGTTCTTCCCCTCGTTGAATCAAGAGTTCCAGTTTCCTCAGTGCGTCGAATTGTAATTAAACACAGTGAATCAATCGAGGAAACTGCGGCGCTTTTCTCAAAATACATAAAACTGCTTGTTGATAACCCTCGGTATGCGCGTATGGCTTTAGGCTTACCTGGAATATTGGTTTTTATCTTTGGAATCCTTTGGGCTATCGATAATTTTGTTTATCCTGGAGCAATATACTACTACGGGATTGCGATAGTTATCGTCGTCGGCGGTTTCTTGCTGCTTAAAGGCTTTGGTGTTGACCGAGCAACAAAAGACCTCTACAGGTGGGTAAGAGACTATGAACCACCCCCGCTCCCCATACAAGTTTCTAATTATACCGTAATTGCAGGGATTCTTTGCGTTGCTGTTAGCGTCTACCTTGGCTTAGCTAGCGTCAGTATTAACGTTGCACCCTTCCCAAGTGATCTTGGAGGATGGCTGGGGAAAACTCCAAAAATCGCGTCTTTCTTCATAAAAGGAGTCCAAGATCTGCTTGTTGTTGGTTTAAGCATTGTTCTATTTGGTAGAATTATAAGATTATATTTTGAACGAGATTCACGCTTGCTACGTAACGTTGCGTTAGTTGTAACCGTTATCTGGTTCAGATGGGTACTTGAGAGCACTGCAAACGTAATCATCTATTACTACAACAAATCCTCATCTGTAATCGGGATAAACAATCCCATATTCTCCAACTTCCTATTCACCATAATAGTCGGCATTCTAATTGGCATCGCATCAGTCTTGTTAATTTACATAATTAACCGATCATCCAAAGACTTCTTTAAGAAAAAACAAGAAGGCGAGGATGAACTTTAACTAAACGTTGTCTATTTCTTTTCTTTTTAGTTTAGAGTAAGCTTTAATTGAACCTGTCGAGGATTTATTTTAGAATCATAAAAATCAATGTCAACATGCGAGGACCGTTTAGTGCTTACAAGAATTCTCTCAATCCTTGGTATCTACAAGATATACGAGAAGTGGCTTTGGCAACAAGTTAAAAACGGTATAAAGGTCGAACATATCGCTATTATTTTGGATGGAAACAGACGATGGGCTTCTGACAATGAGCTCAACCCTTGGCTGGGGCACAAACAAGGAGCAGAAACAGTTGAAAAACTCTTAGATTGGTGCCTAAAGCTCGATGTAAAATTTGTAACTTTGTATACTTTTTCCACTGAGAATTTCGCTCGTTCAAGCAAAGAAATCACTGAAATCATGAATATCGCTGAAGAAAAATTTCGTAAAATTCTGACTGACGAGCGTATTCATAGAAACAAAGTTCATGTTAAAGTCATAGGTAGAACCAATATGCTTCCTGAAAGCCTCCAAAAACTCATAAGCGACGTTGAGAAATCTACAGCGAACTACGAAGGTCAGTTTCTAAATTTTGCTTTTGCTTACGGTGGTCGAGCGGAAATCGTTGACGCAGCACGTGTTATCGCTGAAAAAGTAAAAGCAGGGGAACTTGAACCAGAAGACATCCACGAGAGTACCTTCGAAAAATACCTCTACACTTCACATATGGCAAAACAAGACCCCGACCTAATTATACGAACTTCAGGCGAAGAACGGCTAAGTGGTTTTCTAACTTGGCAATCCGCATATAGCGAACTTGCCTTCTTAGACGTTTACTGGCCAGACTTTCGATTAATCGATTTGCTTCGAACTATTCGGACTTTCCAAAAACGCAAACGTCGATATGGATCCTAAGCCCTTTTTTTGGCGCTTACAATCGAGATGACATCCCGGTCTTTCAAGATAGCGTCTTCTCCTATTCTTCTTTTGTCTCGAGCGTCAACCGCGTAAAGAAAGTTGTCACCCAGTTCACTGTGAATGATATATGCAAATGCATGGGCAGTTGTACCTCTAGGAACGAGATAAGTGTCGGGCAATACCCGTCCATTATGGTCAGAGAGATGCTCTACATCTTCAACAGGGTAGACGGTTATCATATCTAGAAGCTTAAAGTAAGCGGCGTTTATGGCTTCTTGAACTCCGGTTGAACCGTTGTTTATCAGGATTTTTTCATTTATTTGCTCAAGTCCATTAATTTGTGCTGAAGACAACTTTTCTGGTTGAATAATTTTGAAATCTCCATCGCCAGGTTTATAGTCAATCAAAGTCCTTTCTGCAGCTCGCCTAAGAGCTAATTCTGCTTCTGCACTACAAGAAATCACAATATAGTTGAGTTTTAGCAAACGCTCAACATTTTCATGAGCAGTGGGCAAATCAATTTTATTTGCAACTATCAGCATTGGTTTGGATATGCATCTTAAGATATCGACAAAACGGTAAAAGTCATCATCCGACCAAGTAGCAGGTTTATCAATGTTTAATCCCGCTTTTCGAATCGCCTCGTTTACACATTCACGTCTAATACTTAATCCTGTAAGACGATCTTCTAGATGGTGGGCGATGCCCTTCTTATCCTGTTCAGCTGTTCGTGCAATTCTTGACCAATCCTTCTTGAGGATACTTACCATCCACAAAGTGATCTCTTTTTCTAAAAACTGTACATCCTCTACAGGGTCATGCTCGCCTGGCTTGCAGCTTTTGCCTTCACAGTCAGTTCCACCAGAGGCATCAACGATGTGAATTAAAGCGTCGGCTCGACAGATTTCATCAAGAAACTGGTTTCCTAATCCGCGACCTTCCCATGCGCCAGGAACAATACCTGCAATGTCAACAAGTTCGACAGGAACTAATCGAGCACCATCTAGACAGAGACTGTTTTTGGGGTTATCTTTAACATTAAAATCTTCGTGTACACATTTGGTTCGAACATAACCGACTCCACGGTTAGGCTTGATAGTGGTAAAGGGATAATTGGCTATTTCCGCCGCCGCCAATGTGGCTGCACTAAAAAATGTCGATTTTCCCGTGTTTGGTTTTCCAACTACTCCTAGTAAACGCGAGTATGACCTTTGCATATAACAAATCACTCTGTAGTATTGTTGTTCTAAATAGAGCTATATTTTTTGCCCTCGATAACTTTTTTAATAGTCTTGAAATCAAGGAAAAGTTGTAACTTTTCGACGGAGGAATTTTTTGTTTGGTCGCTTGACAAAGATAATTGCTTAGTTTGCTCGATTGAACTTTTTAACGATTTCATTACATACTACAATTCAACTCAAAGAAAGAATTCACTCAAGACTTCTTCCCTTGCGTGAGCGTAAATAAACCGCTAATAGAAGAAAAACTTATTTTCGCAATCAAATTAATACCTTGACTACCCTATTAGTTGGCACAGTTTCTGCCTTGACTGCCCACAGGAACCAAAGTTTGATCTTAGCTATTCACCTAACTGCCATGTTACAGCCCGCTGACTACCCAACTATTTTATGAATAAACAAAAATTGCTTTGGCAAGACAAAATGAGCTAATTAAGAAGAGAAAACAAAATGTCGTAAGTTTATCTTTTGGGTTTTGTTCATTCTCTAATAGCGTAATTAGAATAGAAAACTCTTTATAATCCAGTCTTAAATTCTGTCTCACATTCTGGGCAAACAAAAGTGCATATGCAGAACGATGCGTTTTCTAATTTTCTGTTAGGCGTAGCAACATTCTTGCCGCAATTTGGACATACAGCCATGTGAAAGACTTCTGTTCAACTTTGAAACAAGTTCATCATGTATTAAACCATGTTGGCGTTTCGAAGAGCAACAGACATTGCTGTCTGTATTTTTTTGCTATGTAAACTTTTTAGCCCTGTTTTGTTTGACTTTACGAAAATCTTATATTGGCTCGGCAAAAAATTGTTTGCTGTGGGCAGTCTTGAATAGGCTTGAAGCTATGGCTTTGCTAAAGGACCTAGTTGATAACGATTTAGTTGAACCCTCATACGTATCATTGGTTCAGGTAGATTCAAAACACTTCCAGATTCAAATGAAATGCGATTACAACAAAGAGCAAATACAAGCATATACAAAAAAACATGGATTAACCATTAAAGAGGATAAAGATCGAAAATACTTGTTGATTTTCAAGATGTAACAAGCAACTTTCTTTTCTTCATTATTTACTTTTTGCGTAGAAACAGAGTTCTAGTGTTGTGTGCGGAGGGAAGTGCCTTTTTACAATGGTATCCGCTATGCGAGGTGTTTTTGCTTCATAAACATTAATATTAAACTGTGTATTCAGAGTTAAAAACGGAAAAACTATTTTTGAAGTGATAGTGGTTGCAGGTTTTTGGAATTAGGGTAAGACCCGTAAAATATCGCTGTTGCGATTGCGGCAAGAAATTGAAAGCGCCTGCAAAAACTCCTGAATGGCGAAAAATTCCAGCTGACCAGAAAAGATGTAGGCGCTGTTCTGCAAGGCATAGAGGTCTGCTAAGAGCTAGATCAACAACAAATTAGCGGTTTAGAGTTTATTGATTTTTTAGCTTGCTAGTGTTTGTTTTTTCCTTCTTCTCATTCTAAACCGGTATCATTGTGGGTTCTGGTAACTCTATGGACTATGGCACAGACAGTTAAGTTTAGGGTGAAAAATAGGGGGTTATTTTTGTCCATGAAAACATACACGTGATGAGTAAGCCGATTGGATAATCTTTTTAAAATATCTAAGCCCTAATAAAAATGGTGATATGAAATATGGAATGCATCTATCTAGATGGTAAAGCTTGCAAAGCGAAGCCTATTCAAATAAATAACATCTATAAACCTACCGACAAAGACATGACAGAATACTGCAAAAATGCGGTAGATATGGGTAAATGCCCACGAGCAAGGCTTTACTTAGCACACTTGAACACGTCAAAAGAATAATTTTTTTCATAAAAAAAAGATGAAGAGATTTTTTTTATCTTCAGACAAGATCTTAATTCCATCAACCAAAGTGTCTGGTTAATTAAACGTCTTCTTATGTATATTCTCTAAAAGTGTGGCCCCAGTTTGTTCATCTTAGAATTTGTGTAGATGATTCGTCGCTATGTCGTCGTTATTCATATTGCTTTAGTTCAAGTATTTTTCAAGTTATTCAACTACTGCATAGTGATGAAGGAAGCTGTACACCTCCAGCACTAAAAGGTTTTTGCAGCAAATTCTCGACAGCTTTTTTAAAAGTTGATTCGCTAGAACATCCTAAAGAAAAATAACTACTATGAGAATTTAGTACTTGAAAAACAGATTATTTATAACTTAAGACGTTATAAACAACCAAGAATGGGTTAGAGTGAAAAAAATACGCAAGCCCAAATTTTTCTTGTTCGCTATTTGCCTATTTCTTACTGTTGCCTTTCTTTTCCCTTATGGGCTAATTTCAGCGGAGCAACCGGAAGAGGATTGGGTAGCTTATCCCATGCATATTGACCCCCTTTCCGAAGGTACAAGCCACCCTCATGGATTGGAACCTGATCAAATAAGAACAGCCTATAATTTGCCTTCAGAAGGCGGGGCTGGCACCATTATCGCTATAGTGGATGCTTACGATACACCAAATGTACTGAATGATTTTAATTCTTTTTCACATGAATACAATTTACCCGACAACAACACTGGAAACCTCATTGTATACAAGATGCCTGGAACAATCGAAACTGATACAGGTTGGGGGCAGGAAACTTGTCTGGATGTTGAGTGGGCGCATGCTATTGCTCCAAACGCCACAATAATCTTGGTGGAAGCTGTCGACAATCAAGGTCATTCTCTTTATGATGCGGTTGATTTTGCGTCAAGCATTCCAGACGTGGTTGCTGTTTCTATGAGTTGGGGTGGACCCGAGTACGATCACGAAGTTTACCGTGACAATCATTTTATCGCACCCGGTGTTGTCTTCTTTGCAGCCTCTGGAGACAATAAAACAGCTGTTTATCCCGCTACTTCCCCGAATGTTGTTGCAGTAGGTGGAACCAAACTCACCTTTAACGAAGACGGTACATTTGCATCTGAAACTGGATGGAGTCTTAGTGGAGGCGGACCAAGTCTCTACGAAAATAGCCCTGATTACCAAAAAGAATACGGACTAACAAATCCGATGCGGTGTGTCCCCGATGTTTCTTACAATGCTGACCCAAACAGTGGAGTTTCAGTATGTTATAACGGTTCATGGTATATCATCGGTGGCACTAGTGCAGGCGCTCCACAATGGGCAGCAATTCACGCCCTAGGGCTTACATCAACCAATAACAACTTATACCAAAAGGCCAAATCAGCATATTCATCTTATTTCAGGGATATAACTTCAGGTTCAAATGATTACGACGCAACTCCTGGATACGATTATGTTACAGGTTTAGGCAGTCCTTTAGCATTCAAATTCGGCACATCCTTTGAAGTATCTCCAACTTCAGGACCGGGAAACGGCACTATAACTCTTAGAGGAACTGGGTTCACCGCACAAGGCTCAGTCAATATCTCTTACCTAAACCCAATAAACTCAACTTGGAAACCAATAATTAACGACCTGCAAACTGTGACCGAAAACTTCATTTACACATTAACCGCTCCTGAGTTAGCGCAAAATAACGTCGAAGGCGACAGTTCAGCCTTGTTTGACAACATTATATTTAGCGCCCAAGACAACAATACCAGCAGATCTTACAACTCAACTACTCCCTATATGGAGATGAGGAGAGGATTATCACAAATTGGTAATGCAACTGCACAAGGTATTTTCGGCAACAATACAGATTTATCCACAATCCTTTTTGTACAAAATGCCGACTTAATTCCTGTCAGCGGGAAATGGTTCAACCCAGGCTTAGTTTCTTTATGGTGGGATACAACCAGTTTGGGAACAACTGCGGCAGATGAAAATGGCTTTTTTAATACAACAATTCAGGTTCCCCAAACCACAGCGGGATCACACTGTTTGAAGGTTTATGATGATACCACTGTTTTTTCATTAAATTTAACACGTTTACCGACCTTAATCAACGATTATGTTGAGGGATGGCACACCTCTGATTTTACAATAAATTTGACCCCTGATTACAACGTAAATGAAACCTTCTACAGAATTAATGATGGCCAAATTCAAAACATTACGACCAATGACCAACCCACAATAACAATCGAAGGAAAAAACATCACAATAGAGTATTGGAGCTCATGGAACCCTTATGGACAAGAAACACTGGAACTTTTACACTGCACTCTTAGTGGGATACAACTAGATAAAACAGCTCCCACAGGTTCTGTAACCGCAGACCCCACAACCGAAGTGCCTGAAATAACTCTTTCATTATCAGCAACAGATGCCACCTCTGGAATATTTCAAATGCGTTTCTCCAACGACAACTCCACCTGGTCAGATTGGGAACCATATACAACATCAAAAACGTGGAATCTGCAGGGAGCAGATGGTCAAAAAACAGTCATAGTTCAATTCAAGGATAATGCAGGGTTAGTCTCTCCTAACAGTTGCATAGTAACTCTTCAATCCCTGCAACCAATGTCGTCTCCAACTCCCACTTCAACTGAGACACCAAGTCTTACTCCAACCGAAACTCCACTTCCAACATCTTCAACACAAATACCGCCACCAACACAAACAGGATATCCAAAATCATCGCCTGAACCCACAAACATTCTGGAACCTACTCTATCTCCACTCCAAACAATCAACCCTTCCCCCAACGACTCACAGACTAGTGAACCTCCAGCGGTTCCTGAAATACCAACTTTCATCTTTATTGCAATAGCGCTATCAATTCTTACAATTGCAATCATTCAGGTAAAAAAGAAAATCAAAAACTAAGAATCAATTATACTGTGCTTTTTCTTCGTTTAAGTCTTTTAGTCGTCTTAGGCGTTTTATCGGGTTATACCAGTTCCATTTTCCAAATGTTGACATAACCGCAGGCACCAAATAAGTTCGCACAACAATTGCATCTATAAGAATGCTGAAGGCAAAGGCAAACCCCATTTCACGTAGCATAAGATTACTTGATAACATCAAGGCTCCAAGCGAGCCTGCCAAGATTATGGCTGCCGCAGTAATGATTCCACCTGTTTGTTGTATTGCGTGAATGATGGCTTCGTTTAGACTTTGCCCTTTGGCGGCTTCTTCGCGTATTCGGGTGAGGATGAAGATGTTATAATCCATTCCTAAGCCTAGAAGAAGTACGAAAAGTACTAATGGTGTTATGAATAGCAAGCCGTAGTTGAATGCTGACTGGAACAAGAGTATAGTGATGGCTAAAGTCCAAACAATGCTCATTAGTACCGAAATTACTGCAAACACAGGTAGGATAATTGAGCCTAAAACGAGGAAAAGCACTACTCCAACGCCTAACGCTACAATAGGAAGAATAGAATTGAACTGGTTTTGGAATGCGTCTTTGGTATCTAGTATGCCACCGGTTGTTCCACCCAAATAAATGCCAGTAACGTTAGGTGCATTGTCATAGTTTGCATGTAATTTTGTTCGGATATCTTGGGCAATGTTGATTGCTTGAGAAGAATATGGATCAATATGGAATCTCACGGTAATTAGAGCTGACTGATTATCTTTGCCTATGGCGTCTAGCATACTATTGTATGTGACCGTATCTGAAGCATTCGTTATAGTTTGATAATTTACTGCTTGACCAAATGGCATAGTTGGTCCTGTTACTTCCTGTATGCTTTCATGATCAGCAACTAACGTGGATATGCTTTGAACAGTAGACATTTCGTTGAAGTTGAAAGCGTCATTATCCACAAGTGGTGAAGAAAACGTTAC